>Ga0209081_1000125_pt1 | contig 42598 bp, 35 predicted proteins | sample GOMGulsemesocosm_4_FD_184636 | JGI IMG/M metagenome (GOLD analysis project Ga0209081, IMG submission 184636) | Methane-oxidizing microbial communities from mesocosms in the Gulf of Mexico - GOM15B Gulf of Mexico (SPAdes) (version 2) | ecosystem: Environmental > Aquatic > Marine > Cold seeps... | reverse complement strand
CGCAATTATTCTTACTGCACTGTGGGTTACAGGCGTTTATCTATTTCTAATAACCTGGTTTGCACGCCGTCGCCACAAGCTCAAAAAACAGCAACGCCAGGAGTACCGTAAGCAAGTAAGTGCTTAGAATTTAACGTCCATGCCAATAACTAAGCTGCGGCCGGGCTCATTGATACCAGAACCATGGCTTCGGTAAGTTTCGTTGGTGACATTTTCTACAGCCATATTCAAACCAATATGACGACCTATAGAACCGTTTACCCGCATATCAAGCACCGTATAGGCCGGCGTGCCGCCCGGTGGAATTCGCTGCGTATCTTCCATATCCGCACGGCTTAATTTATCGGCTTTTGCGGCATGCTTGAAAGCCATTTGAAACCACCAATTCTGGCTCAAACTGCGCTCTAGGCTAAGGTTAGCGGTCAGTGGCATCATGCGGCTGAAGGGTTCAGTAAGGGTGGCAAGCGACGAGCTTTTGAATTCCAGCTGGCCTTTAAGCCAACTAAGGTTAGCGTATAACTGCCATTGATGCAGGGCCAAATTAGTACTGAGTTCTACACCATAAACGTTGCCGCCCGCACTATTTTGTTTACTCACTTCGCTCAGCCCATATCGTTCCAAACCGGTTGCGGTACTCGCTATAAAGTCCTTGATATCGGTGTAGTAAAAGCTCGCCTCAAGGCCAAAGCCTTCGCCAAGAAAACGACTGCCAAACTCTAAACTTGTGAACGACTCCGCGTCCAAGTCCGTTGCGGCTATTTCAAATTCACTGCTGCGACTCTTGCCATATCGGCTGATGTCAGCAATATTTGGGGCACGGAAACTTTGACTTAAGCCACCCCAAAGCCGCCATCGCGAATAATCAGTAGGCACAAAACTCGCGCGTAAAGAACTCACATGACTATTCCACTGATCACTATAGCTTGCCGCCTCGCCCGTACTGGGGTCTTCATAGGCACCCACACTAGCGCTTGTACGCGTGAAGCGTGAACCCGCTGTGAGTGTTAGTGATTCCGAAGCAAACCACTCGGCCTGCACATAAGTGCCCAGTAAATCATAACGGCTGTCGTCCCCAACAGGCCCTTGAATACGGATCTGTTCTAGCTCTCCATTAGCTCCGTATTCTCGTCGCCCAGTATCAACAATATCGCGATAAAGGTCAGCGCCGTAAGTCCAGTTAACTTGGTCAAGCTCGGTGCTCATGCGCAAGTCGATACCCGTCATTCGAGAATCAAAATACTCTTCAATTAAGTCACCGCTGCTTTTAACTCGCCTGCCCTCCTCGCCCCAAGTTTGTCGCGATAGTGTCAATTGAAACTCATCAGCCAAGCCGGTTAAATCTTGACCGTTTAAGCTCAAGTAATTGAGACTGCGCTGCTGATCTTTGCTGCGATGTAAATCGCTGCCAAGCGATGTGCCGGCGTAAGAACGCGCATAAATGCTTGAATGGGTGCGCCATACGTCGTCTTGCGCTAAAGACTGATGCATTAAACTGAGTGCCCAGTATTCATTTATTCGACGGTCAAATCGAAGTTCACTCGCGTGTTCCCTATAACCCGTTGTGGGTAATACTCCCAAATCAGCGGCGTCTACATCGCCAAAATTCTTATCGCTGTAAGAGAGGTTCAAGCCCCAGCGCTGAGCTTCACCCAAATGGATTTCGCTGCGTACAATTTGGCTATGTTCAGCGCTTGCATAACGAAAAGATTGCGAGCCTGCTAAATACCGGGCTCCCTCTTCACGGCGAGAATCCAGTGCAGACTGTGTGCGAATATTTAGGGTTCCACCAACAGCGTCGCTGCCATACAAAGTGGAGGCTGGGCCCCGCAATAGCTCTATACCCGCTAGGCTAGCGCTGTCGATCAAGGAAAAATATTCATTGGGGCCGTCTCGATACACAGAGTTGTTGTAGCGAATACCATCAATCATCGCCAGCGTTCGATAACCCGAAAAACCGCGAATAAATGGGGAGCCTTGGCCATTAGCCGTTTTCTGCAACACTACTCCCGGCACGGTATCCAGCGCTTCAAGCATGTTCCGCGGCTGCAGCCTTTGTAGTGATTCGCGACTAATTTCATTGACGCTATAAGGCAAGTCTTCGACACCGAGCGCACTTTGCGCCGCAGTGATAGTCACCTCCTCTAAGTCCTCTCCCGCAAAGCTTTCCAGCCCACCGAATACAAGGCACAAGCCAATTAGACATTGATAAGTTTGCTTGTAGGGGGTGACGAACATCAGGGAATACTCAAAACAGTAGGATCGGCACAGTATAGAGGGCTCAGTGCAAATAAGAAAGGTATTGATAATGATTCTCTTTTAGATATAATCCGCAACCTTGGCATTTGAACCACACCCCAAACAACTTAGGGGAAAATAGGAGAGCACATGAGTACAAGATTATTGACCGGAGCCATTCTCGCGTTGGCGGCCCAGTCCAGTTTCGCTGGGGAAAACCTATGGGTTTACGCCAAAGGCACCGATACCCGCCCAGAAGGCAGCTTCGAGTTCAAACTTAGCGACGTTATTCGCGAGGACAAAAACTCTGGTCGTTACACCTTTCACGATATTCGCCCTGAAATTGAATACGGCATAAGCGACAAGCTGACCATTGGTGCCAGCGTCCTGATTTTTGATCACAACTACAGTCTTGACGATGAAAACCTGCAACCCATGTTTGACAACCAAGGCGGCGAAGGCGGTACCTTCAATGACACTCAGTTCGCTGGTTACGAAATTGCCTTGAAATACAACGTATTGAGCCCCTATAAAGACTTCATGGGCCTGTCTTTTGGTTTAGCCTATGAGAGTCGCGATAAGTACCGCCTTGACGGCGCGGACATTGATCAGGACTCTTTTGTTGGCAAAATCTTTATGCAAAAAGATTTTCTCGACGACACCTTAATCACTGTCTTAAACATCAAAACGGAATTTGAACGTCGTAAGTCCCCTGGCGTTCTTGAAGAAGAAATTTCTCTGGATGTTGCAGCGGGTATCTCCTACCGTATTGCGCCTAAGTGGTTTGTGGGCCTTGAGTTTCGCCATCAATCAGATTACTTAAATCCTCAAGAATTTGAAGAGGCCGGTAATTCACCAGAGTATGACGCACAAGGATTTAATACCGCCCTAGATCGCTCAAACTTTGACCTCGGTGATTTTAAAATTGGTTCGCAACACCAAAACGGTAACTACTTTGGCCCCACCGCTCACTACGCGGAACAGCGCTGGTGGCTTACAGCGGGCATTTTATGGCAAGTTGACGGCGGCGGCTCTGAGTTCTCCTACAGCACTAAAGGTCGCAACTGGGACGAGCACGAAAAAAGGCACATTGGTCTGTTTTATGGCTATGAGTTTTAAGAAAATCTAGAAAAGTAAGTAATCCTAGAAAAGAGAGACGGTAACGATGGACAGACGCACATTCACACAAGGTTTTGGTTTATTGACCGCAGGCGTTTTATTGCCCGTGGGGAATGTCTATGCAAAAACCTATCTTACCGTCGAACAAGCCAAAACTATTTTGTGGGGCGAAATGAGCATGAGCCCACGGCTTGTGGAGTTAAGCAAGGCGCAGATGAAGTCAATCCGCGCCAGCTCAAAAGTGCGAGTGAGAAATCCACGCCCACAAGTTTGGAAAACCGCGAATGGCGGTTGGTTTGTGGTTGATCAGGTGATTGGCAAACATGAAAACATTGACATGGCCTATGCCCTAGAAGCCAACGGTTCAGTGAAAGGTTTGGAAATTCTAAGCTACCGAGAATCGTATGGGGACGAGGTCATGAATCCCAAATGGCGTGCGCAGTTCTCTGGCAAAGACCACCGTCAACGTCTGAAACTCGATCATCAAATCAAGAATATCTCGGGGGCAACACTCTCGAGTCGTCATATCACTGAAGGTATCAATCGCTTGACCCAAACATGGGAACAAGTTTTGCGGCACTTGTAATATGAGCAGCAACTCCATTACACGTTGTAAGCCCCTGCTGGGCACATTTGTTGAGATTAGCCTTGAAGGCGATGCTTCAGACAAAGCTCTCATCGCCGAGAGCAGCAAAGCGTTCTCGGCCATTGAAAAGATAGACCTTGCCATGAGCTTCCATCGTCCCGAGAGCGAGTTAAGCCGGCTAAATAACTGCGCCCTCCTCCAGGCGCACACACTATCGGAAGAGATGTGTTTTGTACTAACTCAAGCTTTGTATTTGAGTAAAATCAGCGAAGGACACTTTGATATTAGTGTTGCCGGTCGTTTAATCGCCAAGGACCAACTACCCCAAAAAGAACAGCCTGTAGACCTAAGCGCTAACTGGCAAGACATCGAAATCACTGAACGTCGCATTCGTTTTCATAAACCTTTACTGATTGACTTAGGGGGAATCGCCAAGGGATTTGCCGTAGACCGGGCCATTGAGTCAATCGATCCAGAAATTAAGGCCACAGTGAATGCCGGTGGCGATTTGCGTATGACAGACTGGCACAATCAGCTCATTAACGTGCAATCGCCCGTAAACCCTAGCGCAGTCATCGAGCTGCCTATGTTGGCACCCGCTGTAGCCACCAGCGCCACTTATTATCTGGATGAAGGCAGAAGCGTTATTTACCCCAAAGGCAGCACAGAGGCACAACAGTCCGCCAATAGTTACTCAGTATTCGCCAAAAACTGCTTATTAGCCGATGCTTTAACAAAAATTGCGTTTTTGAATGTGCCTGCCGCAGGTGACATACTTCAGCACTTTAACGCCTACGCAAGGGTGATAAACAGCGTGCACACCGTAAGAGAACGATAGCAATACTCCATGAGAAAAATTACCGTCATCTTCCCAAAACTCTACCGCAATGGTTTATTTACCGTTCTAGCCGCCAGTTGGACTACGGGCATTATCTTCTTCATTCTTAGTCGTTATATTACAGTTCCGGGAGACTTTGGACCGGAAAAACATCCTTGGCAATACCCTGTTTTACAAATACATGGTGCGGCGGCATTTTTTATGATGATGGCCTTTGGTTCCATAATCGCCACACATATTCCCATGACTTGGAAATTACAACGCCTGCGAAAATTGGGCTTAACTATGGCGGCGGCCATCGGTCTACAAATTGTTAGCGCCTATTTTCTTTATTACTTAGCCAATGAAGATTGGCGAGCTTGGGTGGCGAATAGTCATGCGGCACTGGGAGTTTCGCTACCGTTGCTATTGGCCAGCCACATCGTCGTCGGGCGACGATCGCGGCGCACTAAACCTCCAAAGTAACAAAATCCCAGAGTAGAGCCACAAGAAAAACTGCGCCAAACATAATAGCGTACAGGAGTACATTTAGAAAATACTGCGCAATGCCCCCCTTCCAGCTTTGCCCGTAGATACGTTTCTGCATAAATAAAAGGTGAACCATCATCCAGACAAAACCTACACTAATTGCTGCAGACCATAACTCGGACAACCATAAATTCGAAGATATAAAGTTAAAGTATTCGCCTATAGCCTCAAAAATATTCAACAGGCACATCATAATAAATACGTAACTTTGTGCGTACAGGACAACAACAAAGTGTTCTGAATACAGCTTGCCCTTAAAAATATTGGTGACTTTTAATATGAAGGCAAACAAAGGCAACATGAAGAACATGATACCCGGCAGATTATCCTCAACAATTCTTGTGAAATCACTGTCTTCCAGCTTCTCCATTGACTGAAAACGTTCCTTAAGAAATGCGTTTTGTGAAGCACTGAGAAAATCAATATGAAAATCTGCCAGTGACGAGTCATCTTTAAGGTTAAACGAAATACTGGAATCAAGTTTTCCCGCAAGATTCTGAAGATCTTCATCTTCCTGCAGCGCTTGTTGAATTTCCTCTTGAATAGATTCAGATTCGGAGGCATTTACGTTCACGTCGCCAAGCAAAGACATTAAAAGAAAAAATATCACACTGCAAAATAGGTAGAGTTTCATGGGTGCAATAAAGCGCGCTCGATGCCCATGCAGATATTCATTACACACAGACCCTGGTTTCGCGATCAATGGGATAAGGGTTCGGTTCACCTTAGAGTCATAACTTAAAAATCCGCCAAGAAGGGTCAATACAAACTCATTAAACGCCAATAAATTTGTTTTGCGCGCCTGTCCGCATTTATGACAAAAATCGCCCTGCAATACGGCGTGACAATTTTCGCACTCTGAAATACTCACGTTTGTGTTATCAGTCATGAGGTAAAGGTCCTATCAATGAATTATTATTTTTTAGCGGTTTTTGGAACCCAAGACGTTTTCTCGATAAAACACCCCCAAGCCCACCCGGCCCAACGAATGAGCTGGGTCGACAGCCACAATGACCACAACAGCATCACCGCGCGATAGGCCATTATGGGCACACTCACGACTGTAACGCTTGGAAAACCCTCCGAGGCCCCAACAATATCCTGATAGTAATTATAAAAATGACTGCTACTGCCGTTACCCACAACTTTCATTTCAGGGTTCGACAATAAGCCCATTGGAATAGCCGCCACCATGCAAAGCACGGCTAGCCCAACCCAGCCGACAATAATGCACTGCATCAGATTAAACTGAAATCGAGTCATAGTTTCTGGGTATACCCTCTGTTTTCTAAGGGCGAGCACAAAAAACATCACCGCGATTATCAACACTCCATAACCGTTCACTGTTGATAAGCCAATGCCCAGCAATAACCAACCGGCCATAGCAATCGGCATATCAAGATCTAATTCTTTTGCTAAGCGAGGAAGCGCAAGAGCGCCTAATACAATGACACACAGCACACCCCAGTAAAGCATGGCTGGACCAATGGGTGGGCCGCTTAAATAAAGCGGCCAGCGGTCTCGTGGCAAAGAGTATTGAACCCTAACATTGGTGGCTCCGTCTGGCAGCAGCACTTCTGGGCTGTGACTCAGCATTCCCATGGTTTTTAAGGTCTGGAACTCAATCACAATGGATTGCGAGCCGGGTTGAAGGGGAATAGTAAGCTCTTGCCCTGAGGGTGTATTCATCGCCCTACCATCCACGCTAAACCGTAGTACCTCGGCTTCTTCAGGCAGAGTTACTGTGTAGTTGCTGCCCAGGCTCGATCGAACTTCCAGGCTCAGCGTTGAGCGTTGAATCTTGTTACCTGTATCCACTTCCAACAAAGCGTTCTCAACGGTGTGTGTAGCACCTGGAACGCCCTCAGGCTTTCTAAGCTCTACTAACAATACTTCACCAGGCCAAGGTTTAAAGATAGGTTCAAAGGCGTTAGCCCGCTCATCCGCTTTAATCGGTGGAATACCTTCGTAATTCAATCGCCATAGAGAAGAAGGCGTGAATACCCATTCCTCTATGTAGGAGGTATTGCTCGTGGCCTCAAGCTGCAAGTGAGCGCTAGGTTCCACCGAAGACACCCACTGCGTACCATTCTGTCGATGGCCTAGCTGAACAACAATCTCCCCATTGCTAACCGCGCCCATATCTTTCAACAGTTTCTCATTAGGGACGAGTTTGATCGGCAAAGAAATGGCGCCTTCTCGTGGTGAAATACGCTGCACACTGGTTTTTACACGCCACTTTTTCCCGAAGGTAAAGTGCCGCTTTACCCGTACAAAAGCAGGCGCAAGATCCGCCTTCAACGTGTCCACTTTTTGCGCCGCGTTTTTATCCATGGCCCGCAAGGTCAAGGTGCCGTTACGTACACGGCCATCGATCAAACCTTCCACCACCCAATCGGGCGCTATAACGGAAATATTGTGCATGGCCACCGGCAGACTTATGGTGGCCTGATCGGCAATGATCGTTCCTTTCACTTCGAGGCTGTGCTGCCCTTTCGACAGGCGAACATAAACACCGTCTTGCCCCTTGCGCAGGGGCAGTACCTGCCCTTGCTCACTCACCTGTTCCAAGGCCCAAGTGCCATGACCATTGGGTAGTGGAAGCGCAATATCAGCATCGGCGTAGGCCTTAAAATTAATTGCCACGCTGCGGCCCTTTACGGCAATGTGCCCCTCGTTCAAGCTCACGCACATAGGCAAGCAGCTTGGCGCCTTGGTCAGTCGTTTTTCCAGTGTTTGAAGCAGGTGTTGGGGTGGGAAGTCTTCAGCCATAGTCTCAGGGCTGCCAAGCGTTCCCAGCAGTGCAAACAAACCTAGGCTTAAAATGGCTGCCGCTCCGGCTCCCGGTTTAGGCTCAGGGAGCTTGATTAGACTTAAACGAGCTAATCGCAAAAGAACAATACCGGCATATAAGCCAACCAAGAAAACCGACACTACTCGCCAGATAGACGTGATTAAAGGCGTACTATAATAGATAGCCAGTGTTTGACTCGCGGGCACCGGGCCACTCGACCTAAATCCAACAGAATCCCAAGTCCATGTAGGCAAACCTGGGCCCGTTTGCACGCGGTCGTTTTCACTAATTTGATAGAGGCTTTCAGCCACTTTATTGGCTGAAAGCCTGTTGGCCGCCACAGGTTTTCCATCTGATCTCGATAACTTGCGTGGTTCACTCTCGGACACGGCCGTATCGTATTGTGCTTGCACTGCCGGTGCCGATAGGCCCTTGAACGCGGCGACTTCATATCGATTTTTGTAGGTGCCTATAATAGTGCGTTCCAGTGATGGGTAAATTGCCAAACGGAACGTACTCACGGCGAAGGCGATAAGCAACAAAGCCAATGCCACCCCCAGCATTCCACCAACGCTGCGCAGCATAGAGTGTATTTTTCCGGACACGAGAGGCAGCAAAGCAATTACAATTAACAAGATAGGAATGATGAGCAGCGGCGTACCCGGTTCATGCAGAGCAATCAAAAATGCACCACCTGCAAGTACCGCCACAGAATTACTAATGAGTTTACGGGTAGCCGAGATAATGATTAACACTAGAAATACATCCCATAAGTCCCACTGGCTCAACCAAGTGCCCCACACCCGATCGACGCCGGAGGCGTGTAGAACACGCCAACCCGGCGGTAAATGTAAGGTGGCAGAATATTGATCGGCTCTGGCGTTCCAGCCCGAGGCCGAGAAGTTCGATGTGCTTTCAGTTCGGGTGACCGCTTCCAATTCTATGGCGGGGCTTCTCACCTCAATGCCTTCAAAATTGTTGTCTTGGGTAATGAGAACAGGGGCTCCGTCGACCGTGGCTCGGCCAATGTTTGTGCCCTCCGCTGCGTTCAAACGCCAGTCTTTTTTCATTTCTCCACTGATACGATCAAGCGCCGTAATACCCTCGCCATTAAAGTCTAACCACAAATCTCGTTTCACATTAAACTCATTGGCACCTGGGGAATGATCGCCACGAAATTCAGTTTCGATATTGAGCGCGTCTCCGTCTCCCACTCGGTAAGTGGGATAGTCCCGCCACCCTCTAGGAATCGATATTTGGCTGGTGTCTACACTGACGGGGCCAGACAACTTTACCTGCCGTATTGCGCTGGCCGATTTAAAACTGATGTACTCGGCTTCAGGCCATTCATTGCTGAGTTTTTGAATTGTGATGCTGCGGGGAGACTCTACAAACCTAGAGAGAACTTGTATCGTATGCTGTCCTGGGGTGACTTGCGCTCTCATCAAACCGTCCGCTTCTAAGCGTGCAGGAATGGGGGAGCGAATATTTAACAGCTCCGTGCCCGCCAACAGCACTCGTCCAAAGTTGACTTCTCGGGCCTTGCCACTCACCGACAAACTAATATGGGTGATCATCGTCAGCGGCACGCCGTCATTCAATAAGCGAAAGGTTTCAATACTCAGGCTATCACTGGTCTTTTTCGTTGTGCGCTCTGATTGACTGGAAAATATAAGCTGTCCATCGCGCCGGTCAACAATGCGGTTTTTACCTTCTATTTGTAATGAAACAATGGCAACAGTTTGAGGGATAGCAAGCTGCCCTGGCCGCTTGTGCCAAGAAAACTGACCTGACACCTTGTGCTGGCCAGAAGAAACCGCAATATAAGGAAGCTCATTCCGCTCGACAAGGGCTGCAGGTTTGCCATCCACAAGAACGTTCTTTGGCCAATAGGCCGAGTTACCTGGCAAGGCGACAAAAACATTCTGCTCGTAGACGTCTACCGTGTAAGTAAAGGTAGCGCCTTGATTACCCGCATTAAGCCTTAGCTTACCTGGCCAAATACAGGTTTTTTCTTCACTTTTACCCAGAACCCACGGGCAGTGGTATTGTTTGTGGTCTTCCAACACCCAAGGCTCCCATTTATCCATTGGGTTTGCCTTAGCAAAACTGAAGCTCATCAACAGGCCTGCACACAAAATTATTGTTGTTAAAGTCCGTTGTTTGAGTCGCACTACATTCTCCATGAGCCTCTGGGCTCTATCAGTTTGGTTGCTTAGGCCTTCTTCGCCTTATTTGAGCACCACTTACCTTAGGAAAATGACCGTAAGAAAACAATAGGCAAAATGACTCAAACAAGACTAAGAGGTGAGTAAACTCACTTTCATAGTCACAGGCTTTTTATAAACCACCCCAAAGAGCGCTGACACAAAGGGAATACGCTTAATAAACTCATAACCCAGCCAACAGAAACCGGATGTAGCGGTAATCACTAGTAGGGGTTCCAGTACCGGCCCAATTTCGAGCGGCACCAGATAATAGGCGAATGCAACGATAATGGTTTGGTGCAAGATGTAAAAACAATAGACCCCGCCGTTCAAATACTTGAGTAAGGGATTACCTGTGGTCAAGCTGTGCTGCGCCCAGGCGATGATGGTAACCAGCCAAAGCCATCTATTGGCGCCCCACAAAAAGGTTTCGAGATGATTCCAGAGCGCACCTTCACCCAAGCTACCACCGTTGAAAGAAAACAGAATGTAGGCGTAACTTACAAGGGCAGCCTGCAGAGTGGGCCAACGCAGGTCCGCAAAGCTGGTCCACAGGCGTGGCGCTCGCACTAGGGCAAAGCCAAGAATAAAACAGGTAAATGACTTAGCGTGATTATACCAATCGTCCACCAGTGCATGTGTCGTCGGGTAAGACTCCCACAGGAATACGCCGATAACATAAAACGCGATAATTGGGCCCACTAATAAACACCAGATCGGCGTACGATCCCCCATGCGGCGCCACAATGGCCGGATGAATTTGGCGTTTAATAAAGGAAACAGAAGCCATAAAATCAGCGAATAGCTGAAGATATACATCAGAAACCAAAGATGATTCCAAGTGATATGCAGGTTTCCGGAGGTTTTAGCATTTTCAAAGAGTGGGCTATTTTGGTCCAAATAAGCTAACCAGAATTCACCGTAGGCAATACCGTCCAACAGCCCTTTAGCGCTCATTTCAACATACACTTGAGGCACTACCACTACAGCCATGCCAAACACCAAGGGTAAAAACAACTTGGAATGCCGAGTAAAATAGAAGCGCCAGTACTCCATATTATGTAGTAGATAAGACACTGCTACACCACTGATCAAGAACAGTAGTGACATACGCCACTGGTTTGACCAAAGCATTATATTGCGGAGAAATTCACTGGAATAAGAGCTTTTATAATGCCAGCCCCAATCATAGGCGTATAGCATGCCCACATGGTAAAAAATCAGCAAACCAAAGGCGATAACGCGCAGCCAATCCAGCTCTATACGTCGTACTTTGTGCCATGGTAGTGGTGCTGTCTGCGCTGTTGAATTCATGATAATGTTTCCCTTTAGTTCTGATTTAGGAAGGATTCTGACCCTGAACTATTTATCTCACCAGCGCTAAGTGACTAATTTACAAAGAATTGTGATGAGCGGAAGTATACTGTGACGAATAATAACAAGCCTTTGACAGACAGCCCTTCCAGCACTGCCGAAGAGACCTTAACACCCCTCATTCAGCACTTTCTAGCTCATCAACGAATTTGGGCAGGAAGTCTATTGTTACTGTGGATGAGCGCCAACGTGCTCGTACTATCCACTACCGAGATCATGGAGTATGGCCGTAATGGCCAAACCCTCGAATTTTGGCAGCCCTTCTGCTGGGAAATTACCAGCGTAGTCATGATACTCCTGCAGGTTCCTGCAATTGCCTTATGCATTGACAAATTCATTAACTTCTTAAGCATTAAAGGGCGTATAGCGGCGCATCTTCTGCTCACCCTGCCTTTTTCGATCATTCACGTCACTGGCATGGTTGCACTGCGTAAAGGCTGGTACTGGCTGATGGATATGCAGTATCAGTTTGGAGACATGTCCTATGAGCTGCTGTACGAATACAGGAAAGACATACAAACCTATTTCGCCATTGTAGTGGTGATTCACAGCTATCGTTTTATCCTTAGGCGCCTGCAGGGCGAAGCCAGTATTGTTGCTGAAGCTAAGAACGGGCTTGAGCCGAAAAGCCATGGCAATGAAGTGTATCCAGAGCGTCTATTAGTGAAGAAGCTGGGTAAAGAATTCCTGATTCAAATACAGGACATTGAATGGGTTGAAGCGGCAGGCAATTATGCCAATCTCCATATTAAGCAGAGTGTTTACCCCATGCGTATCACCATGGCGAAATTGGAGAAGTCTTTGCCAACGCAGAAATTTGCCCGTATTCACCGCTCCAGCATCGTCAACCTGAATCAGGTGGACGTGTTATTACCCTTGGAGACTGGAGATTATGAATTGACCTTGCGCAATGGTGAAAAACTGAGTTTGTCTCGTCGATATCGTGAGCGCTTTAAGGACTTGCTCAATTTGAATGATTCAAACTGAACCCTCGTATGATCGGGCAAAGACTATGCCCGCCAGAAGAAAAACTGCAAACATCTTTCTTTGAACCCAGATTTTAGCAAGGCATATGCGCTTGACGATGGTCAGCGCTCTTGCGCCCTTGCGTGGTAATTTCTCCAGCCAATAAATCATCATAATTGATGATTTCTCCCCTTTGCTCGGCCCTTTATAGTTTTATCAACAAACAAATTGGGTATTGATCAATGACGACAAAATCTCTGTGGATAATTTGGGTGGTAACTTGCATGAGTTTTTCAAACCAAAGTACAAGCCAAACAATTATTGAATTGCAGCAGCAAATTAAGGCTGGGCAGCTGAGCAGCGAAGTACTAATTCAGCAAGGCCGAGCCGCCATGGAAGAGCACCGCTCACTGAACGCCATTATCTCGATCAACAAATTGGCTGGAGAACAGGCAAGCTCGACACCCGTCACTGACAATCGCGGCCTTCTGACAGGCATTACAATTGTGGTCAAAGACAATATCCATGTCGCCGGCCTAGCCAACACAGCGGGTACTCCAGCACTTAAGAATTTCATTCCAAGTAAGAGTGCTAGCGTAATTGATCGTTTACAAAATGCTGGTGCCGTCATAGTCGCAAAGACCAACCTACACGAACTGGCGTACGGTATTACAAGCGACAATCCAGCGTTTGGACCCGTTGGTAATGCTTTTAGAGCGAATTACATTGCCGGCGGCAGCAGCGGTGGTACCGCGGTGGCGGTGGCAACAAAAATGGCGGTAGCGGGTTTAGGTACGGATACCGGTGGATCTAGCAGAATTCCGGCGGCTCTCAATGGCATTGTCGGCTTTCGTCCAAGCACTGGGCGCTACCCCGCCGATGGCATTACCAGCATCAGTAAAACAAGAGACACCGTGGGCCCTATGGCCCGTTCAGTGAGTGATGCTGCACTCTTAGACCGCGTATTGTCTAACACCACGACCTCCGAACTTCCTGTCGAACTAAAGGGCTTGCGGATCGGGGTGCCCAGGCAGTATTTCTATGAAAATTTAGAACCACTTGTAGCGGCCAAAGTGGAAACGCTCTTAGGGCATCTGGAGGCTGCGGGTGTTCGTCTGGTGAACGGCGATATCGAGCAATTAGCCGAGCTCAATCAACGCGTAGGTTTTCCCATCGTACTCTTTGAAACTGGGGAGCAGATGCCTGAATACCTGCAACGTTTTACCCCCGACTTGAGTATGAAAGAACTCGTAGAACAGATCGCCAGCCCAGATGTTCGCGAAGTCATGGGCATGGTGATGGCAAAACAGATATCTGCAGAAGATTACCGCCAGGCGCTTGAAATTGACCGCCCTAAACTACAAGCCGCGTTCGCAAAACACTTCCAACAACATCGTATAGACGCCATTATTTTTCCCACCACGCCGCTAACAGCTAGGCCCATCTCTGATAGCCGGGAGACGGTGGAACTCAATGGCGAAAGACATCCAACTTTCGCCACTTACATTCGCAACACAGATCCAGCCAGCAACGCCGGCCTGCCAGCCTTGAGCATTCCCCTGCCCATAGGGGAATCGCAAATGCCAGTAGGCGTAGAAATCAACGGGCCCGTAAATACCGATCGACGCTTACTGCAAATCGGTAAAGCCATCGAGACATTAATTCACCAACACCATAATAAATAACATCAAGGAGAATATCTCATGCCAGCAAGAACTTATTTATCTAGAGCTATTACCGCTACGCTTGCCTTCGGTGCCCTGCCGATCATTCCGACCCTTGTTATGCCCGCCATGTCTGCAGACCTTGAAGAAATTACCGTGGTTGCGCAACGACGGGAAGAAAACCTGCAGGAAGTTCCTATCGCCATATCGGCCATGAATAGCAGTGCCATTGAGAAAGCCGACATTCACGATCTAACGGATATTGCTACGCGAGTGCCCGGACTGACATTTTCGCCCTTTTCGCCAGGGCAAAATATTCTTGCCCTTCGAGGCGCCTCTTCGAATGATGATGGTGCAGGCACCGACAATTCTATCGCCGTATTTGTAGACGACGTTTATCTGGGACGAGCGTCGAACATTAATCCGGAAATGTTCGACATTGAACGAATAGAGGTATTGCGCGGACCTCAAGGCACGCTCTATGGCAAAAACACGATTGGCGGCGCCATCAATATTGTTTCAACTAAACCTGATACCGATGAGATGTCCGGAAAGATCCGAGGCAGTATAGGCAACTTTTCTCGGGTAGATTTAGCGGGTTTAATCAATGGACCTTTAAGTGATTCTCTGGCCGCGAAATTTTCATTCAGCACTCGTAAACGCGATGGCTGGGTGGACAATGTGCAACTGAATAAAAAACAAAAAGATGACGACACCCAGGCCTTTCGTGGACAGCTGCTCTATAGCGGCAATGAGTTTGAGGCTTTATTTAGCGCGGACTACAATAAACTGGACGTGCAAGACATGGCCCGAGTCCCCATTAACACGGGCCATCCGGGCGACCCCGCGTTTTGGGCGGCCAAGGTGCCAGGCAGCTACTCAGAACTGTGTGCCGGCAAAGGACCCGATTGCGCCGCGGGCCCAGTTGATGGATTCACAAAAAAGGAAGCCTGGGGAGTAAGTGCCAAGCTGAGTTGGAATTTCGACATAGGAGAGCTCATTTCTATTACCGCCTATCGCGAAAGTGAAGCTGACTGGAACATGGATTCAACGGGAACACCCGCATCGCCACTGCCCGGCTCTGTGTTTGGCTTAGTGAACGATGATATTTTTGATACCACTGAACAATTATCTCAGGAGTTTCGATGGGTGTCGGAACTCGGCGATAATTTTAATTATATTGCCGGACTGTGGCTGCTAAATGAAGAGACAGATCGCACTGAATGTTTCGACAACGACAGCACCGACAGTGATTGCACCCCCGACGCCGACGGTGGCACTACCGACTGGTATCAACAGGTGAACGAAACAAACAGCTACGCCGTATTTGGTCAATTCGATTGGTCACTATCTGACACCCTAACAATCACCGCAGGCGGCCGCTACAGCTACGATAAAAAAGAAATCGACAATCAGGCTATAGCCGGCGACTTTGTGGTCATCAACCAAACCTTTGCGAATACGGTCAGCGAAAACTGGAGTTCCTTTACGCCAAAGCTGTCATTGGCCTACCGGAAATCACAACACACCAATTTTTATGCCACCATTTCAAAGGGATTCAAAAGTGGCGGATTTGCCGCAGCACCTCAAGGTATTGAGTTCACCGCACCTTTGGACCAAGAAGAAGCACTCAACTACGAATTTGGTATCAAATCTGACTTCGCCGACAATATTCGTCTGAATGTGGCCCTGTTTTTTACCGAATATACCGATTTACAAATTCAAACATTTGGCCCTTTAAGCGCCGGCGCGGCGTTTGGAACATTCCAGACATTCAATGCCGGAGATGCAGAAATTGCAGGTATAGAGTTAGAGGCGACTTGGGTGCTGAGTGACCACCTGACACTTAGCGGTTTCTATGGTTATCAAGACAGTGAGTTTAAAGAAACCAATATTCCTGGAACAGCGTTCCCTGACCAGTCTGGGCAAAACCTCATTCGCACACCAGAGAATAAGTACAACCTAAACGCAGACTACACCCTGCCCTTAGATAGTGGCGCGACGCTGTCAGCCAGCCTGAGTTATCGTTACACCGATGATCAACGAGGAGAGCTTGAACCCTGGGCCATTCAGCCTGAGTTTAATCTACTGGATGCTCGAGTATCATGGACCAGTGCTGATGAAAATCTGGAGCTGGCACTGTGGGGCAAAAACTTGGGCGACGAGGAATACGTCACTCACTTATACACTATTGCATCGAGTGTAGTAGCGGTTTATGGTGACCCTGCAATGTACGGCATTACCGCAAGCTATAACTTTTGATAGGTAATTTATAATTATCATTCGATAACTTTGAACTGCATAAGCCAATGAATCTGACACAAAAGGAATGGCAACAGGTTTTATCCGTTATTCAGCATCTGAATGACAGTCTTGACGACTGTCTGATTAGAAAGCAGGCGGGTACAGCCTTGTTAGATTTGTTGGCGGCAGACCACTTCGCCTCCTATATCTGGGACGACGGTGAACAAACATTCAAGAAGCCTGTTTTTCTGAATATGGCCGAGAGCAACTTGGCACTTTACGAAAATTACTATCAGTTTCACGATCCAATCACCCATCAATTACAAAAATATCAACGAGCCGTCTCCGTTAACGAAGTAATGGCCCAGAGTGAGCTCGTAAATACCGAATTTTTTAATGACTTCCTCACGCTTGATGGTCTCTATCACGGGATCAACATCTATGTTTATGACAACGGCAACAAAAATATCGGCGACTTTCGAGTATGGAGAACCAAAGGGCGGGCTAATTTTGAGCAGCGGGAACTCGACATTCTTGACATGATAGCGCCCCACTTTCGCAATGCCATGCGCAACATATTTTTCGCAAAACATCGACCACCTTCGGTTGACAAAGAAACCATCATCCGAACTCTTGCTAACGAAACTGAATTAACAAAACGGGAGATTGGCGTCACCATTGCACTGCTAGAGGGGAATTCAGACAAGGTTATTAGCGACGAATTGAATATCTCTATGCCGACACTAAGAACACATATTCAGCATATTTTTTCCAAGCTCAAAGTAAGAAGTCGCGTGGAATTATGCAGTAAAATCTTGTTTTCACAATAAAAACCAATGTGGAAGCAAGCGGGAAAACAATATTCTTGAAGGGCGTACGCGGCCGATACGACGAAAGAGCGATCAAGCCACTGGCCCTTACAATCGAATACCGCCCAAGTCGAGTGTCAGACCATTAGAAATGGGGATGAGGCGAGATCGGAGGTTTTAGCCCCTGTTTAGCACAACTCACCTCATGGAGGGGGTCATTAATTCAGTAAGCCAAACCCACGGGGACTATTTAAGTCATGACGCCTGGACGATATGGTTTCTGCGCGTGATTGGCCTGCTGGGAGCGCTTTTGGTTCGAAAGCTTAACCTTCTTGGCAATTAGGCCTCGTTTATCCGAGTGGCACTCAAATTCAACCGTGACGCCCACTTTCAAAAACTGACAATTAACAAGGTCAGCTTTGCGGACCATAATGTCAGCACCACCCCCGTTATCCAGAAAACCAGATTCTTTATCTTTGAACCACTTCTTAACTACCGTTTGCAACACTCCACCCCTAAATTAGCCTTCATCGCTATTGCGCATATAAGGACTGAATAACCGAACCGAGGGTCCGGCTATATCATCGTACATTGATGTAACTACCGTCTAAATCTTACTCAGGGCGGACATTGTTTGCACAAGGACCTTTTTGGCCTTGGCCAACTTCAAACTCTACGGCCTGACCATCATTCAGCGTGGCATATCCGCCACCCGCTTGTATTTCGGAGTGATGAACGAAGAGGTCTTTACCTCCATCCTCTGGAGTAATAAAACCGAAGCCCTTATCTGCATTAAACCACTTAACTATACCTTTACTCATGATGTACCCTATATTTTTGATGAAAGATTGTAGACTTTCGGCTCCAGTTCGCCACCCCAAAGCCGAAAGAGCTATATTGTCATGTTCGTGTGCTAGATACCATTAACAATGAAGGTACCGATTAGTAAATGTGGCTCCAGTTTGGCCTTTTGTCCAGTATACCTGCCTCTGACTGCACTAGATAACTGAAACAGGACTGTGATACCGTCGGCTGATGTGACCTGCTGCGGTATTACGGTGGGCGGTAATCATCACAAGCCACGAAAGAGACCTAAGTTGAAACGAATTATCATTCCCCTACCCAGTTATGGCTTTGACCCGACTGAGGTCGCAATCCCTTGGAAACTCATTGTAGAAGCAGGTCATCTGCCAGTGTTCGCTACGCCGCAAGGTGAAACCGCCGAAGCTGACAGCTTGATGTTAACTGGAGACCGGCTTGGTATTTTAAAACCGCTATTACGGGCACGACTCGATGCGGTGTCCGCCTATGCCAAACTATTGGAAGACCCCGCCTTTCAATCCCCAATTCCCTATTCTGCCATTCAAAGCTCCGACTACGACGGTATATTGCTTGCCGGAGGCCATGACAAGGGAGTCATTGAATATCTGGAGTCAGCAGAGCTACAATTAATTGTCAGCCAGTTCTTTTTTGATCAAAAGCCAGTGGGTGCAATATGCCACGGTGTTGTGCTCGCCGCACGTAGCCTCAACCCCGATACAGGTGCCTCGGTACTTCGTGGCTATAAAACTACCGCTTTGCTCAAACAACAAGAGTTGCTTGCCTACGGCCTTACTCGACTTTGGCTTAAGGACTATTATCTCACTTACCCTGGACTTGCGGTGCAAGATGAAGTGAGTTCTGTGTTGGTTTGTAAGGAAGATTTTATTGAGGGGCCAGCACCGCTACTTCGAGATGATATGGCCCATCTACAACGTGGTTATGCGCTTCGTGATAGACACTATGTTTCCGCTCGCTGGCCTGGTGATGCCTACAGCTTTTCACTGGCATTTATGAAAGTTTTAGCAGAATCTGCCAAGTAAAATGTCAGAGTTTGGTTTGCCACCGATTTTTGAAATTGTAGTTTACCCAAAGCCGGCTGAACCGGCCAAAGTAAAACTTAAAGATCTACACTGGCCTCGCCAAGCCCTGGAAATTCGACACGCACCCGATCTCCGGCCTGAGCACGGGGATACCCACTCCAAGTTCCGGTTGTAACCCATGTGCCAGCGGCTAAAGCATAACCTCGCCGGCAAGCTTGATTGACAAAACCCGTCAAAAGGGTCGTGGGATCAAGCTGTGGGTGACTGCCACAATCCGCAAGTACAAGTTCATCATTAATGAACATATTTACGGTCTGAGAGCTACTTTCTATGCTTCTCCAATTTTCAATTCCCGTACCTATCACCAGCCCGCCGTTCATTTGATTGTCGGCAAGGTGAAGAAATTCATCGGCACCTTGCCAGTTGGCCAAGCGACTATCTAGCACCTCAATCGCGACCGCAACACGGTCAAGGGCTGCAAAAACTTCGTCTTCCTGGTAAGTCTTACCCAGTTCAAACCCCGTACTAAATCGGTAGGCCAATTCAGCTTCAACATGAAGCGCATTAAAGGTGCGCGAACCAAAATTCGCCGGACTCGTCTGGGAATGACTGGCCGCGATCGGTGCACAAAATATTGAGTTGTTGCTCAACAAGCCTGTTTTCCAAAACAAAGGACTGTCATCAAGATTCTGATTTGTCAGCATTTGAATAGCGTAGGCGTCAGACTCGGACACAATACAATTGAGTTGAACGGGCTCTCCCGATCGCCGGGCGTTGATCAAACTTTGGCTGATGGTTTCGTTATCTATTTTGGTATTCAACGTACCCAACTCCTTCGGTGGTCCCACACGCCATATCGGTCAGAATAGCAGCGGGCATATTAATTAGAGGCAATATGCTCTAACAGAAGGGTCGCATTATGGAATAGAAAATACAGCTGTCAATACGTAGTCTCATATTTCAAATCAAAATGTTCATATCCAAGCACCGACACACGCCACCCACACCTAAGGTATTTAAACGGAGTAAGCTATGCCTCTTCGTACTTAGCTACCAATTCAACTGGACAATGAAATTATTATCAAGGCATTGATAACTCACGGCCAAATGGTGTCGCTCAGCAATCAGCTGAACAATGCCCAAACCCAGCCCAGCGCCAATTGTTCCCGGATTCTGCCCTCGGTAAAATCGGTCCTCGAGTCGCTCAACAACCATCTGATGCCCAGGCTCTACGAAGTTGTTTATACTCAGGGTAGAACTGTCAAGAACGACAGAAATTTCTGTATCTGGCGCAGCATATTTTGCAGCATTGCCCAGTAAATTATGGATGAGCACTTCTAGTAATAATGGATTTCCCTGAAGAACGACTTCGTCTTTTGAATCAAAATGTATCTGCACTCCCCGCGTCAGCATGCCATCGTAGAGCTCTGCAATTTGTGCCCGCACCAAGGCCGGCAGAGGAACATCGCCCATGTCTGGATCAAGGTCTGCGTCAACTCGATTCAACTGCAATAGCTGTTCAACCAAATGCGTCATTCTGTCCACAGAGCGCCCCAAGTTGAAAACCGCCTGTTCACTGCCATCCATGGTTTGTGAGCCGGCCTTAAGCACCGCTAAGGCATTACGCAGTTCATGTGCAGCATCGGCGGTAAAGCGTTTTTCCCGCTCAAAGCTCTGCCGCATTCTATCCAATAAACTGTTTACCGTGTCTACCAGAGGAAGGATTTCCGAAGGTGTCTTTTCATGTGAAATTTCCTCAAAACTGGCCACCGAGCGACTCTGAAGCTGACGAGATAATATCGATAGAGGCCGAAAATAAATTTGCACAATAAGCAAAACAAGCAAGAGAATGAGCGGCAACATTATCTGCAAGGGCAGCAGTGTGCCCAAAGAAACATCTGTGCTGAGCTCTCGGCGAATCGATTGCTCCTGCATGACTTCAACACGAATGGCGCTGAGCCGGCTTTGGATCGAAAACAAATGCCAAGAACTGCCCTCAAGTTCGAAACTGTGGAATCCAGGGGTCAATATTGCGGCAATCTGATTCGGAAAATTATGACTGTGATAGAGTGTTTTGCCTTTCAGGTCGGTTACCCGAAAAGCGATTTTCTTTTCGTAGTGGTGGCCAACAAATATTTCCCCCAATTTCGAATGAACAACCGTAGGGGCATCGTAGTCAACATCAACAACGATACTGTCGGCACCGGGCTCTGGCGAACCGTGCTGAAGCACGTTCCAGGAGAATATCGCATCAATGACACGACCATGCTGGGCCAATTCTGCGTCAAACAACTCTTCAATTTCATGATTCGTTTCGTAGAATACCCAAAAAGCACTCACCAACAAACTAATGCCCAAAGACAAGCCCACTGCGACTAAAAGTGCTCGCTTAAGCGAATGCTTTTTCAACTTTCACTGTCTCCCGATGTCTTCAAACGATAACCTACTCCGCGCACCACCTGTATCAATTCAGGGGCCATCTTACGACGTAAATTGTGTACATGAACCTCCAGTGCATTACTCGATAAGCCACCTATGTCACTGCTCATAGCCTGTTCCAATCGTTCTCGGGTAATCAGTTTTCCTGGGGTTTGCATTAATGCCTCCAGCAAGCGGAATTCTGTGGGAGAAACCTTAACCGTCGCATCACAAAAACTCACGGTGTGCTGATTTAAATCCAAGATAAGATCACCGTCAGATAGTGTATTGCTAGCATGACCTGCTATGCGCCGTGTGACGGCCTGAATACGCGCCGCTAATTCATTGATGTCTACAGGTTTGCGTAAATAGTCATCGGCGCCAAGTTTCAAACCCTGCACAACACTATCTTGTGAATCCTGAGCTGTCAGCACAATAACAGGGGTTGTTATCTGTCGCTGCCTAGCCAGCTTGAGCACTTCCATCCCACTGAGTTCAGGCAGCCCCAAGTCAAGCAATACCAAGTCGTAATTTTGGCGAGCCATGGCCTTCAAGCCTGAGTCTCCGTCGGTCAGCCAATCCACCACTAGACCTCGCTGGCTCAGGCCTATTTCGACCGCCTGCCCCAGCATGATGTCGTCTTCTATAAATAATATATGCATCTTTCTCCCAACACCTAGCCTGCAAGCTAACGCGCTTATAATACAGGAAATTTACAAAAAGATAATTTACTCAAAGCGCCTTCAACCATTGAGTCGTTCTACCCACCTCAATCTCTAGCGCCGGTGTTTACCTGCGGGTCTAAGCTTAGCTCCGCAGATCGACCACAAGACTACTCCACCAGACTTAAGAGTCACTTAAGAAAGGAGAAATACTGCTATGCGGCCTATCAGGGATTGGTTTGGAAATTTGCTGGATCGGGGGGCGAGCGAAAGAAATTTAGGCTTGAATCAGCCTGTAATAAGGCTTCATCGCCCCATACTACGCCATCAGTTTCAATGTAAAATACGGCACAAGATTGAAAACTAGTATCGCCAATTTATAATTTCCAAGGAAAGTAAAATAGCTAGCGTCTAGGTTTTCCGGGTCAAGTCCAAATAATGCCATATGCATCCTCTTAACCGGCCCCCGAAACAAAGTGAGCATGAGTGTAGAGTACGCTAATAAACCAGTGTTTATCAGGGTGCACCACCCCATAAAAGTGGTCAGTGCAGATATATCTTCCATTATTAGTACCCCTATTTCAGTTCCATGTGACTAGGTGCCGTTCTCAATAAGAACATTCAACTATCGTAGAGCATTTTTAATCTTCTTGTAACCCTCGCTCAATTCGTCACCCAACATAGCTAAGGAGCTATGAATATCGCCCATGGTGGGTTCCAGCGCTGCGTTTAACTCGCGAACTCTGTCGCTATAATGAGCCCACTTATGCTCAAGCTTGTCCCACTCATCTCTGAGCTCCATGCTTGCCAAGTGCATTTGCACATTCAACTCATCTCTCTGCGTTCGCAAAACGTCTATGCGATCTTCAATTTTTTCATCGAGTTCTTCTTCAAGATAATCTCTAATACCCATCACTTCAGCTCCAAATCATCAGGTTTCCCCCTCTATCCTATGCTCATCTCAAACAGGAAAAATGATGTATATCAAATTTCAATTATTAGAAAATAACTTTAGCGAAACGTCGTTCATTGATCCTGAACAAGTTATTTCCCCACAGTAGCCGTAAGCTGTTTGCACACCCTACTTCTTTTTTAACTAAATAAATTAGGTGGCTAACATGATCTGTTTATATCGACTTCTACTCGCTGTCAGCTTTGGGCTTATCCTCGGCTGCGACGCAGACTCTCAAGCCGCTCGCGGTTTTAGCCTTCCAAAAGGCAAGCCCGGAGCCGGAAAACTGGTTTACACTCAACTTCAATGCAATAACTGTCACAGCTTACCCAGTGTGCCTCAAGACACAGAGCGCGTCGCGGGCACCCCTTCAGTCTCGCTTGGCGGTGAGGTTTCAAGCGTGCAAACCTATGGTCAGCTGGTGAGCTCAATCATCAATCCCACTCACCGGATTGCCAAAGGCTACCCCTTGGCCGAAATCACCAACAATGGCCAGTCTCGCATGCGTAATTACAACGAAGTAATGACTGTCGCAGAGCTCATTGATCTGGTGAGCTATCTGCAGCCCCAATACCAGCTACGTGCTTACGAGCACAGTCGCTACCGTATGTACTACCCCTAAGTTAAGGCTGTTTTCTCAGCGCCCAGAATTGTACAATGCTCATTCGATAAGGAATGAGCATGGGTATTAAATGAAGGTATTGGGCGGGCTGCCACGAAACACCGACGACGAACCTGATCGCAAGTTTATTGAAGCGCTCGCCAGAGGCCTAGACCTTCTGAGAGCCTTTCAGCCCGGCGACGGGTATTTAGGCAATCTAGAGCTCTCACAGCGAACTGGCCTACCTAAATCAAGCATTTCTCGCCTAACCTACACTCTGACAAAGCTCGGTTATCTGAGTTATGACGAGCGCCTGGAAAAATACCAACTGGGCAGCGGCGTATTAGCACTAGGCTATGCCTTTGTCTCCAACTTGGCGGTTCGGCAAATAGCCAAACCACTCATGCAAGCGCTTGCCAATGCCACTGGCACGGCTGTGGGTTTGTCAGATCGAGACCGTCTCGACATGATTTACGTCGAATATTGTGCTCCCGTTGAAGTCACTACCTTTCGCCACGAGGCTGGCGACAGAGTGCCCATGGCCCAAAATTCAGCTGGCCGCGCTTATCTGGCCGCATTGCCTGACGAGGAGCGTAACTATTTTCTCAGCTACATTGAACGCAAGGCGAGCGATAATTTGCCTAAGATTAAAGCGGGAATTGAAGAAGCTGTTAAGAATTATCGCAGCAAAGGCTACTGTTACTCCTTTGGCGACTGGGACGAAGACGTAAACGGTGTTGCCGTGCCTCTGCACTTGGGGAAGAGTAATATATTTGCATTCAATGCTGGCGGGCCAGCCTATCGACTAACACCAGATTTTCTAGAAAATGAAGTAGCACCCCAATTGAAAAATATGGTGCGCGATATTGAGGCGATGTTAATTCGTGATTAGCGCGCGCTAAGAACCCATTAAATGGGCCTTAACGCGGCTGGTCAATATTTTACAGCGACGCGAAGCGCTGAGTATGGAAGTCAGTGCTGCCGTACAAGTACTGCACACTGGTCAAACGCTTGAAGTAGTGACCAATATCCAACTCATCGGTAACGCCAATTCCGCCGTGCAATTGCACCGCTTCTTGACCCACTTTACGCGCGGCCTTGCCAACACGGCTTTTAGCGGCTGATATCGCTTTAGGCGCTAGCCCCTCACCGGCGTCTAACTGCATTGCAGCCATCATCAAAATTGAACGCGCCTGTTCATATTCAATAAACATGTCAACCATACGGTGCTGCAGCGCCTGAAAGCTGGCGAGAGAAACGCCAAATTGCTTACGGGTCTGTGTGTATTCTACGGTTTTCTTATAAACCACTTCCATAGAACCCACCGCTTCAGCACACACAGCGAGTGTGGCGCGATCAATTATTTTTTCTATGCTTGGCAGTGCTTGACCTGCGGCGCCCAAGAGCTGCTCTGCAGACACTTTTACATTGTCGAAACTCACTTCAGCCGCTCTCTGCCCGTCAATAGTGGCATAACCCTGACGAGAAATTCCCGCAGTGTCAGCGTCAAGCAGTAACAAACTAATGCCATCGCGATCGCGTTGAGCGCCTGCGGTACGTACAGAAACTATTAACTTGTCTGCCGACTCACCGTTTAAAACCACTGATTTCTTGCCATTAATGACGTAGTGATCGCCCTGAAGCTCCGCGCGAGTATCAACATCAGCCAAATTGTAGCGACTTTGCGCTTCAGTAAACGCAAAGGCCAATTGCAGCTGCCCTTCCATTACCGTAGGTAATAAGTTTTGCTTTTGAACGTCACTGCCCGCATCGGCAATTAGTCCACCGCCTATCACGGCGGTATTTAGGAAAGGCTCTACAACCATGCCCTTGCCAAATTCTTCCATGACCAACATAAGGTCAACCGCGGAACCCCCTAAACCACCGTCGTCTTCGGTGAAGGGCACCATCAACCAACCCAACTCGGCAAACAAAGCCCAATGCTCTTTACTGTAACCGACTTCACTGTCCACAATTTTACGACGCGAATCAAAATCGTAATCTTGATGAACAAATTTAGAAACACTGTCGCGCAGCATTTGCTGCTCGTCGTTGTATGAAAAATCCATGCTCTAATTCCTCTTCAATGCTGTTTCTAAAGGCCGAGCACGGCTTTAGAGATAATGTTTTTTTGAATTTCGTTACTGCCGCCGTAGATAGACGCCTTACGATTATTGAAATAATGTGGGGCACTGTTAGCCGCTTCGTCTGGCCCAATAGGCATTCCCTCAAAACCAACCATGAACTGTTCTTTGACAAATGGCATAGCGTAATAACCGGCCACTTCCACATACATCTCATCAATGGCCTGGCCAACTTCCGTGCCCGTAATTTTCAAAATTGACGACTCAGGTCCGGGTGCTTTACCCGTACTCACGGCCGATAGCGCGCGTAAATCGGTATATTCCAATGCCAGCAGCTCAATCTCAACTTCAGCCAGTTTCTGCGCAAATGCGGGGTTGTCTAACAAAGCTTCGCCGCCATTACTGGTAGATTGAGCCAACACTTTTAGTGCAGCCAACTTCTGTTTAGACGCCGCTACTCGTGCAATACCGGTACGCTCGTGTGTTAACAACACTTTCGCGTAGGTCCAGCCCTTGCCCTCTTCACCAATACGGTTAATCGCAGGCACTCGCACATTGTCGAAGTGAATTTCATTCACTTCACGCAAGCCGTCCAACATATAAATGGGTGAAACCGTAATCGCAGGGTCATTCATATCAATCAGCAGGAAAGTGATGGCTTCTTGATTCTTGGTATTACTATCGCCCGTTCTAACCAGACAAAATATCCAATCGGCGTACTGACCCAAGGTAGTCCAGGTTTTTGTGCCGTTAACTAAATAGTCGTCACCGTCTCTCACTGCGGTGGTTCTCAAAGAGGCTAAATCAGAACCTGCATTGGGCTCTGAATAACCCTGACACCACCACACATTGCTGGCGAGAATATCCGGTAAAAAGCGCTTCTTTTGCTCTTCGTTGCCATAGCTGTAAATAACCGGAGCAACCATCTTTAAACCAAAAGGCACAACATCGGGAGCACCTGCATTCGCACACTCCGTAGACCAGATGTATTTCTGTGTTGGGGTCCAGCCCGTACCACCATGCTCAACCGGCCAGTTAACACCTGCCCAGCCTTGCTTGTGTAATATTTGCTGCCAGCGCACGTGCGCTTCTTTACCCAGGTGCAGGCCTTTTAAGGTACCTTCGCTAATATCAGCGGGAAGTTTTGTGCTTAAAAACTGGCGAACTTCGTCTTGAAATGCCAGTTCCTCAGCGGAAAAATCAATATTCATAATGTGTACCCACCGTTAAAAATGTTCAATGCCAGTCACCCTTCGAGCGGGCGTTATTAATTTCTGTCGTGTTTCTACGCGATTCTTAGAGGGCAAACAATATAGCATCTAATTCCGCAGAGTGGAACACGGAAACCAAAAGTGCTAGAATTTTGCTTTTTGCTATCGGCAAACTCGAGGAATACCCAATGGCACTACCCGACATTCTCAAGACTCTAAGGCTGCCCGTCGTGGGCTCACCGCTGTTTATCGTCTCTGGCCCCGAAATGGTAATTGCCCAGTGCCAAGCCGGTATCGTTGGCTCTTTCCCTTCTCTAAATGCCCGCCCTCAGGCCCTTTTGGGTGAATGGTTGACGCGCATCAATCGTGAACTAGACGAGTACCGTACAGAGCATCCTGCCGAAGTAGTGGCGCCCTATGCAGTCAACCTAATTGTACACCACTCCAATGACCGTATTGAGCAGGACATCGACACCTGTATTGAGTTTAAAGTACCCATCATCATCACCAGCCTTAGAGCCTTAGACCCTAAGGTTGTGGAGCGCATACAGGCTTATGGCGGTTTAGTTTTCCACGATGTAATCAACGTGCGCCATGCCAAAAAAGCCGCTGAAGCCGGAGTGGATGGCTTGATTCTAGTCTGCTCGGGCGCCGGTGGCCACGCGGGCACACTTAGCCCCTTTGCTCTTACGAGTGAAATAAAACAGTGGTTTAAAGGCACCATTTTATTATCTGGCGCCATTGCGAATGGTCACTCTATTTTGTCTGCGCAAGCTTTAGGTGCCGACCTCGCCTATATGGGTACGCGCTTTATCGCCAGCGAAGAGGCCAACGCTGAAGCCGACTACAAAGCAATGCTGGTTGAGAACAATGCGGTAGATATTATTTACAGCTCACTCTTTACCGGTGTTCACGGCAACTATCTAAAACCGAGCATCAGTAAAGCGGGACTAGACCCCGACGATCTACCAGACGGCGATAAAAGCACGATGAAATTTGGCAGCGAAGGCGGCTCAAAGTCTAAGGCCTGGCGCGACATTTGGGGAGCTGGGCAAGGCTTGGGCTCCATTGAGGCGGTCACGTCTATTGCCGACATCGTTAATCAGCTTGAACGGGAATACCGTCAGGCGAACGATGAGCTGCGCGCTAAATTTTCTGGCTAAAGCGAACAAGCTAGCAGCAAGCTGTAATAAATTAAAATAGGGCCGGAAATTATCGGTCCTATTTTAACTGCTCCGCAATTTTTCCAAAATTGATGCCCGTTCGGGAAGACAACTCCGCCACTCTGTTATTCAAGGCACCGGTATTCAATACCCGCTTTTCGCCTTTGAAGGCGTAAGCCATTAAATTGCCGCCAACAAAGGTGACTTGAATACAACTCTGGCCACTAATGTGCTCTAGTTCTTTTAAAATTTCTCGGCTGCTGGCAAGGTTCTGACTTGGCAAATTGATAACCAAAACACCCTGCGGACTCAAGCGCTTAAAACATCGCTTGTATAATTTGACGTTTTTCTGCTGTTCATGCATGCCGTCGGCCGTGTAAAGATCTAACATCATTACATCAAAACTGTCGCTGTTCTTACTTCCTAGATAGCTCTTTAAATCGGTTTCATGGATATCTAAGTGGCTTGAACGAGGCAAGTAAAAATATTCCCTCGCCAACTTAACCACTTGAGCGCGATATTCGAGCGCGGTGATATTCACCTCTGGATAATATTTCAGCAGAAAGTGCGCAAGGCTGCCGCCGCCCAACCCACCTATGAAGCATTTTTTTATTACCGGCGTAAACGCCAGAGCTAGGGCCATGGCTTTTGTGTATTCGTAGAGCAACTCATGGGGGCGCGTCTTGTGCACGCAACTCTGCTTCAACTTTTCATCGAAGGCCAAATAGCGCCTCAACTCATCTTCATACACATATATTGGGCCCAACTTGTCTTTACAGCGATGAATTTCTTTACCGGGTATTGCCATAATCAACTCAAATCAGGTTTAAATAAATGTACGCTGCGCTCCGCCAAACCAGCCCCAGCATTGGCATAGAAATTAAACACTACGTCTATGCCCGCTGACTGTAGAGCTTTTTCCTCGTCCTCGTAATGGGCAATAGCGGTAACTTTTCCTTGATAATTAACTTGTTTCAGCTGGTAGGTTGTTTCAATAATATCTTGGAATTTTGGCAGCGCCAACACCACCAAATCAAGTTGTTGCAAATCAATATGCGCCCAAAAATCAGGATCTTCAGTATCCGCGACAATCACCTTCCGCCCAGCCTCGTTTTGAGCGGCAACCAAGTTACGGTCTACGTCGGCACCGCAAACATCTTTGCCTAAGTCATGACACAAACTGTCGTAAGCGCCTGAACCAACGCGGCCCATGCCCACAACCAATACCGTACCTGAGGGTTGAGAAAACTGATCTTCCGGCAAACGCTGTATGCGCTCGCCACGCTTTAAACGACTGCCCCAGCGGGTATAAAAGTGGTGGGACTTAGTATTAACCACGCTGGAGAAAATAAATGACAATGACACCGCCAAGGCCATAATAACCAACCATTCTTTAGGCAGCAGCCCATGGCCCACACTCGCCGCGCATACGATCAAACCAAACTCACTATAGTTGGACAGCGCGAGAGACGACAAAAAAGCCGTTCGGCTGCGCAACTTCAAACCCGTTTGGAAGAGGAAGAAAAACAGTGACTTAAGGGGCAGTGCAATAGCCATAATCAGCGCCACGCCCAACATATCAACGGTTGGCAAGGCCGTAAAACCAATGGTTAGAAAGAAGCCAATGAGAAATAGGTCTTTGAAATTCAGCAGCGACTTAGACAGTTCACTGGCCTTACTATGACCGCTTATCAATGCACCAAAAACCAAAGCACCTAACTCTGCCTTCAAGCCTAGAGATTCAAATAACTCACCCCCAACTAAGGCCAGAAAGAAACCCGCCAACGGGAGAACTTCGCCGTGACCGCTTCTTTCAAGCAGCTTGTTTAACAGAGGACGAATAAGAGGCAGAGCAAACAAACCCAGCGCCCACAGCGAAGGAGACTTGTCAGTAGCCAGTGTTACAAACACCACCGCCGCAATGTCTTGAATCACCAAAATACCAATGGCTACCTGGCCGTGACGCGCTTTGAGCTCGCCCTTTTCCTCAAGAATTTTTATGGCACAAACAGTACTGCTAAAACTAACCGCCAGCCCAATTAAGGCCGCTGCAGGCCAATCTAAACCGACAAAATACTGCAAGCCCAGATAGCCCAGAAACAAGCAATTCACTGTGGTCAGCAATATTATCAGCCCCATGTGTCCTGTGGCCGAGACCCAAATTTCCGGCTTAAACAAACTGCCTACATTTAACTTTAAACCAATGGTGAAGAGCAGCAATATGACGCCGAGGTTAGCCAGAGTGTAGAGTGATTCGTCGGGCGTAACGCCCATGGCATGTAAACCAAAGCCCGCGGCTAGGTAGCCGATTAGAGGCGGCAGATTAATTTGTTTTACTAAAAAACCGGACAAAAATGCGATGGCCACCCAAAGATAATCCATTACTCATTAAAACCTTATGTAGAAAGAGGTCAACAGTATAGGGCATCATGACCGCTTATGATTCACCATCACACGAATAAACATCCTTTTCAGAGTGGTCTTTGTTAGTCTGCTGCCATTAACTCAAGGAGTACCTTATGTTCGAAAACTTATTTTCTATGCAAGACAAAGTGTGCGTTGTTACAGGCGGTTCACGCGGCCTAGGCGCTTTCATGGCCCGTGGCTTCCTGGAAGCGGGCGCCCGTCGCGTCTACATCACCGCCCGCAAAGCAGAAGCTTGCATGGAGACGGCTACAGAACTCAGCGAATTTGGCGAGTGTATCGCGCTACCTTGCGACTTGTCTTCAGCGGAAGGCATTGGTCACTTAGTACAAGAATTGAACAGCCGCGAAAGTCACATTGACGTCTTAGTCAACAATGCAGGCAACGCCTGGGGTGCTGATTTTGGCGCATTCCCAGAAAAGGGTTGGGACCGTGTAATGGACCTGAACGTCAAAAGCCCCTTTTTCCTAACTCAGGCCTTAACGCCTTTGCTGACAAAAAATGCTTCTGCTGAAAGCTATTCTAGCGTAATCAATATCGGTTCAATTGCAGGTATTGTGGGCAACGGTTTAGACAACTTTAGCTATGCGGTATCAAAGTCTGCCATTCATCAGCTCACTCGCGTTTTGGCCACAGAACTTGCGTCTAAGTTCATTCGTGTCAATGCGATTGCACCCGGTCGTTTCTATTCCAAAATGACGGAATTTATGAGCAGCGATAAGGAAGCGTTTGAGGCGGAATGTGAAACTATTCCAATGCGCCGCTGGGGCGAACCTGGAGATATTGCCGGTGTTGCGATTATGTTGGCCAGCCCTGCAGGCGCGTTCATGACAGGGCAGATTATTCCTATTGATGGTGGCACCACTTTGGTGAACTGATTGTTCCCCAACAAAGCCTCTCTACTAACAATACCGATGAATATAAGGTTTGCGCCATGATTACCCTATACGGAACCGCTGGTTCCCCCTACGTTCGCAAAGTACAGCTGGTGCTGGCACTGAAAGGCCTGTCATTCGAACAAGTTCAGCAAATGCCTTTTACCAACGATCCCGAGTTCAAGAAAATAAGCCCATTAGGTAAAATTCCCGCTCTTCAAGACGGCGAACTTACCCTCAATGATTCGGCCGTAATCTGTGAATATCTGGAAGACGCTTACCCCGAACATCCGGTATATCCCTTGGATCATGTCAGCAAAGCTAAAGCTCGGTGGTTTGAGAATTTGGGCGGCCATCGAGTCTCTGAACTGGCCTCAGGTATTTTCTTTCAACGTTTCATGCGCCCCATGGTATTGAAACAAGAAAGTGACGAAGTACTAGTGGAAAAGATTATCGATAAGCAGCTTCCTCCCCTACTCGACTATCTTGAATCACAGGTTCCCAGCGAAGGATTTTTGTTTGGCGCTCTCGGAGTGGCTGATATTAGCTTGGTGAGTTCGTTCATTAACGCCAGTTATGCGAACTACACCGTCGACGCTAGTCGTTGGCCACTGTTTTCGGCATTTATCCAGCGTGTAACTTCACACGCGGTGGTCAAACCACTGATGGATGCTGAAGCAGCCATGTTTGGTCTGAACAAGGGCTAGAAAGCACTGTTCTTTTAGCTTGTAAATAATGTAAAACAAGCGACTTATTGCCCCGTCAATGAAAGCTAGGGTTCATATACTTGGCCATCATTGCGGGGATCGCCGACTTATGAACCTATCATTAGCTTAGGACAGGACCTACTAAGGCCGATGCTAGGCCACCTTCTTCGCGCTACTCAGAATCGATCCCTCTCAGCACAAATGCTGCCATAGACACTAGCCCGGCTTCGTCAGCGTAGACCTACGCGACTTGCAATATCGTGACGTTTTTAGCTTAGAAGCTCAGTGCGCCCAATCATTAACACCGACTGCCAAGTCACAAACCTTGCCAATCCAAGGGAAAACGGTCAGAATATGCGCGCCATTCCGCACAGCGGAACCTTATTTTGTCGACTCACCAACTAGGAGACACAGCATGTCAGACGCCTACATCTATGACGGGGGCCGAAGCGCATTCGGACGCCATGGCGGGGCACTCTCTAGCGTGCGCCCAGACGATCTGCTGGGGCATGTCATAAAAACCTTAGTGCAACGCAATGACTTTGACTCTGCCCTCTATGAGGACGTGATCGCTGGGGCCACCAATCAGGCAGGAGAAGACTGCCGCAACGTAGCTCGGTTTGCCGGTTTACTTGCAGGCTTGCCCATCACCGCAGGCGGCCAAACAGTAAACCGACTCTGCGGCTCAGGTATGGCGGCCGCTCTTGACGCCACTCGCTGCGTGAAAGTGGGCGAAGGCGATCTGTTTGTAGCCGGCGGTGTGGAATCCATGAGCCGTGCACCATTGGTTCTTTCAAAAGCGACTTCAGCTTTTGATCGCTCTCAGGAAATTGCCGACAGTACATTGGGCGCGCGTTTCACCAACCCTAAAATAGCGGAGCAATTTGGTGCTGACACCATGCCGCAAACCGCCGATAATATTGCCGCCGATTTAAACATCAGTCGTGAGGAGTGCGACCGCTTTGCCGCCGCGTCTCAGGCCAAATATGAAATTGCGCGGGCCGACGGTTTCTTCGCTGACGAAATTATTCCCGTGGACGTCGCACAAGGCCGTAAAAAAACAGCGCTCATCGTCAAAGCCGATGAGCACCCCCGCCCCTCGAGCAATGAGCTTGCACTGCAGAAGCTTCGCCCACTGTCGCCAGGTGGTGTGGTTACCGCCGGTAATGCCTCCGGCATTAATGACGGTGCCGCCGCGTTAATTATTGGTAACGCCGCGGTAGGTGAACAAAGTGGCATTCGCCCCCGTGGGCAAATTTTGGCGGGCGCCATCGCAGGTGTTGAACCCAGAGTAATGGGTTTAGGCCCAGTACCCGCCACACAGAAAGCGCTGGCTCGCGCCGGTTTAACGCTGGCGGATATTGACGTAATGGAATTTAATGAAGCATTCGCGGCGCAAGCCCTGGGTTGCTTAAAACAACTTGGCATCGCTTTCGACGACCCTAGAGTGAATATCAATGGTGGCGCCATTGCCATAGGTCACCCTCTCGGCGCGTCTGGAGCTCGCATCATACTCACAGCTCTGCGACAGCTAGAGCGCAGCGGTGGTCGTTACGCTTTGGCCACCATGTGCATTGGTATTGGCCAAGGCATCGCCGTAGTCATCGAACGCATTTAAACACTGACATTTAGGAAGTACTCATATGACCGTTGTTACTTATAAAATTGAAAATAATTTGGGCATAATCTCGCTCAACAACCCACCTGTAAATGCCCTTTCTCATGTGCTGCGCGAAGGCATTGTAAACGCCGTTCAAGCTGCACAAAACGATGACACCCAAGCCCTTATTTTGGTCTGTGAAGGGCGAACCTTTATTGCCGGCGCCGACATTACCGAGTTTAACAAAACACCCCAGGCACCCAGCCTACCGGATGTTATTGAAACTATCGAAAACTCTCAAAAACCTGTTATAGCCGCCATTCACGGCACAGCCTTAGGTGGCGGTCTGGAAACGGCTTTAGCGTGTCACTACCGCTGTGCCCTGGCTTCTGCAAAAGTAGGCTTACCTGAAGTGAAATTAGGTTTGCTACCCGGCGCTGGGGGCACTCAACGAGCGCCTCGCTTAACCGGTGCCGAAGCCGCTCTCGACCTCATTACAAGTGGCGCTCCTATTTCGGCGGACAAAGCTCTCAAACTCAATCTGATTGATCAAATTGTTGAGGGCGACCTGCTGAGTGGCGCCAAAGCTTACGCAGAGCAACTGCTGGCAGATAAGGCTCCTTTAAAACGTGTCCGTGACATCGCTATCGACCCAGCAAGCGTCCCCGCGGATTTGTTTGAACAATACAGAAAAAAACTCAGCAAGCGCGCTCGCGGTCAAATAGCACCACAAAAAATTGTCGACTGTGTTGAAGCCGCCGTTCTGCACCCTATTGAAGAAGGGTTGTTGATTGAGCGCGGTGCTTTTATGGAATGCAAAGAGTCTAGCCAGTCAAGCGCCATGCGCCATATGTTTTTTGCCGAGCGCGAAGCTGCGAAAGTAAAAGGCATTGGCAAGGAAACAGCCACGCGCCCAATTAAGTCTGTGGGTATTATCGGTGGCGGCACCATGGGTGGTGGCATTGCGATGAACTTCGTCAATGTAGGCATACCGGTGACCTTACTGGAAGTCAGTGAAGAGGGTTTACAGCGCGGCCTGAACTTGGTGGAAAAAAATTACTCCATCAGCGTAAAAAAGGGCAAGCTCACTGAAGCACAAAAAAGCGATTGTTTAGCTCTGATTAAAGGCAGCACCAACTACGATGATTTGGCCGATGTAGACATGGTGATTGAAGCCGTATTCGAAAATCTCGATGTTAAAAGAAGTGTTTTCGAGCAGCTGGACAAAGTCTGTAAACCCGGTGCCATTTTAGCCACTAACACCTCTTATCAAGACGTTAATTTAATTGCCGAAGCCACTCAACGCCCACAAGATGTGATTGGCCTGCACTTTTTTAGCCCCGCCAACGTCATGAAACTACTGGAAATAGTGCGAGGAGAAAAAACCGCCAATGACGTGATTGCCACGTCTATGGCACTGGCCAAGAAAATTAAGAAAGTCCCCGTACTGGCCAATGTTTGTTACGGCTTTATCGGCAATCGCATGTTGCGCCCATACGGTCGTGAAGCGCAATTGTGTTTGTTGGAAGGTGGAACACCTGAACAAATTGACCGCGTGATGCAGAACTGGGGCATGGCTATGGGTCCGCTGGCGGTGGGCGATTTGGCAGGTTTAGACATCGGCTACAAAGCGCGCGAAGGGCAAACCGAGGAACAAAAAGGCGCACCCAAAACCTATTGTGTTGCAGATGCCTTGGTTAAAATGGATCGCCTAGGACAAAAAAGCGGCGCCGGCTACTATCTTTACGACTCTGAAACACGGGCTAGAATCAACGACCCGAAGGTACTTGCCTTAGTTGAGGAACACGCGAAAGAACAGGGTGTTGAACGCAGAGACATAAGCGATGAAGAAATTCTCAAACGCCTTACCTATGCCTGGATTAACGAAGGCGCTAAAATTCTTGAAGAAGGTATCGCCCAACGCTCGAGCGACATTGATGTGGTGTATGTGTTTGGCTACGGCTTCCCGGCCTATCGCGGCGGCCCAATGCACTACGCCGACACCATAGGCCTACAAGAAGTTTACCGCAGCATTAATGAACTCCACGAACAAACCGGTGAAAGCTACTGGAAACCTGCGGCACTTCTGGAAACGCTGGCGAAAGAAAACACCAGCTTCCAAGAGTGGTCTGCTCGCTCTTAATGTAGCTTTAGGCGCGGGCGAATAAAGTGATTGATTTTACTCGCCAGCGCCACTAACAAAGTGCGATACCAACCGTGTATCGCCAGTTGGTGCATGCGATATAAAGACACGTAGGCCAAGCGCGCCAAGCGACCTTCAACATTCATACTCCCCATAGCCAAACCACCCATCAGTTTACCAAAAGCCGTGTAGTGACTGAGTGAAACCAATGAACCATAGTCCTGATATTTGAAGGCCTTTAATGGTTTGTTATTCAGTAAGTTGATAATATTTCCACCCACGGTGCTTGCCATTTGATGAGCTGATTGAGCTCTCGGTGGCACCCAGCGATCTTCGCCCTGCTCACTCTTGATGACACAGCCTGCACAGTCCCCTAGTGCAAAAATATCGCTGTCTTCACTTAACTGGAGAAATTCATTGACCCGTAATTGGTCCATACGATTTCTTTCCAAACCCTCAAATTTTCTCAACACATCAGGAGCTTTCACACCCGCGGCCCATACTATTTGGTCAGCCTCAATACGCTCCCCTGTCGAGGTGATAATCGTATTGCCTGTAACGCTGGCAACGTTTGTCGATAAGCGTACGTCTACTCCCAAGTTCAGTAATTCAGCGGCAACCGCGCTTGAAATACGCTCAGTTAAAGCGGGTAAGAGGCCAGGACCCGCTTCGATGATAGATACCTTCAGGTGCTGCTTACCTATGTGGTGTAAACCATAACTTGCAAACCATTCTCGCGCCTTAAACAACTCGGCCGACAATTCAACACCTGTAGCACCGCCTCCAATAATGGCGATATGCAGAGTACGCTCGCTGGACACTCGAGTAATTTCACTATTTAGACCTATAAACTGATTCACCAGTCGACGATGAAACAACAAGGCTTGATCGGGCCTGTCGAGAAAAATGCAATTTTCGGCAACACCAGGCACAGAAAAGTCATTACTCACACTGCCGATAGCCAACACCAAATAGTCATAGTGCTCTGTGCGGGCGGGCATAATTTCATTGCCATCCTCATCTAACAGTGGCGCGAGATCGATGCACTTTTCGTCACGATTAAGGCCGATCAGTGAACCCAGCTTAAAACTAAACCCCGATCTATGGGCGTGCGCACGATAGTTTACAGAGTCCATATCCGCATCTAGAGACCCGGAGGCAACTTCGTGCAACAAGGGCTTCCACACATGGGTGTGATTGCGATCCACCAGTACAATCTCGGCGCGTTGTTTCCGACCTAATTTTTTGCCTAATGTTGTTGCCAGCTCCAAACCACCGGCCCCTCCTCCTACAATAACAATTTTCATGGATTTACCCTGTTTCAAGAAATATTCCACGGGCGACTGTTGACGATAATCGCCCGTGGAATAGGCCCTAATTCAACACAACAGAGGTGCTGCTCTGGGTTACTAGCGAATAGGTAGCCGCAGTATAGAAAGGTCAGTATGATTAGTTAACTTAATATTACTTATCACTTAATAAGCCATACTTATTGGATGTACTATGAGACTTGAAAACAGCGAGCTACGGACATTTCAGGCGGTGGTAGAAGCAAACGGTTTTAATCGTGCGGCCGAGCGCTTGCACATCAGTCAATCAGCCGTAAGCCAAGCCATTGCGAGCCTAGAGGCCAAGTTGGACACCCCACTACTGTTCCGAGGCAAACAACTAGGTCTCAGCGAGGCTGGCCGACGCTTGTTGGAGCACGCGAATGAAATTTTGCGTGAAGAGCAGCTAGTGCTCGAAGACATTGGGAGAATTAAACGCGGGGGCCAACAGACCCTAAACATAGCCATCAACAGTTCCATCACCCGGTTTTACGCTCCGCAGCTGATCAGCCAATTTAGCCTTGCGCAGCAAGATACCCACATCAAAGTGGCGCAGTTGCCCAGCCGCCGCTTAATTTACGAAGTATTATCCGGTCGCGCCGAGCTGGCCATCGGCCCGTTCCAGAAACACATGGACGCCTTTACCACCATACCTCTGTTTAACGAAACACGACATTTGGTGGTGAGTAGTAAGCACGCCCACTTTCAACAATTGCTGAAAGGCGAACACAAAAGCCTCAAGCAAAGCCCATTGATTACCTCTTTTCTTGATAATCCAGAGATGCGCCCCGCCATTCAACGTATTCGCGATCGATTTAAATCGGTATGGGAAATCTCCAGCCTCAGCCTGCGCATTCACCTGGTTGAGCAGGGCCTGGGAGTCGCCTTCATCAACCACAAACTTTTAGCGGAAGACCCCGTCTGCCAACAGTTCACCACGCTTAAAGATCTCCCATTTGGCCGCATTGACCGGCAGGCCGGAATCTACTACAAGGCGGGAAAAACCTTGAGCCCAAGCGCCCAAGAATTTGTCGCTTTATGTCGAGAGTTTTGGTGAAAGCCAAAGACCTAAGAAAATCAATTTAATGACAGGGTTTCAATTTATAGATTTTTGAGTTCAACTAAGCACTAGTCAAATTGGGTCTTATTAGAATGCCAAGTCAAGAATCGTTCAACGTAGAAGTCAAAGACATTATGGGCTTGATGAAAAATTCAATTGACCAAGGCATGTCTACAAGCAAAATTCTAGAAGATTTGAATTTACCGGCTGAGTTACTCGATAATCCTAGCACCTTGATCGACATGGACGATTGCTGGCGGATCATAATCGCCAATCAAAACAGCATTCATGAAGAGTCTCACTTAATGTCGAGCCGACCGCTGAAGCGGGGCACAACCCGGTTAATTTTCTCCAACTTATATCACTGCAGCAATTTACTGGAAGGACTGCAAACACTGGCAGACACCTACAACATAGTGCACGGTGGAAATTACAACTTTGTGCACAAGCGTGGCAATACTTTAAGTTACTTTGTAGACGACAGTGACTTTCACTACTTTGTGAAACCAAATATTTTTGCCATTGAATTTGCACTCATAAAAATCCACTGCGCGCTGTGCTTTATCACCGGACAAGCCTTAAAACTGGTGAGAATGAGCACAAAAAGAGAAGTTGAACCCAAACACAAGCACCATTTAAATCTTTTTAATACTAAAATTCTGTACAAACAGACACAGTACGAACTCGTCTACGAGAGTGATCAAGCTGAACTGCCTTTTAACGCGACGAGTAATATTGATATTGCGGGAAATATTTACGCGCACTACCTTTCTATAGTGCAACACCGCCAGACGGACCTATACAACCATGCCTTTATCCAGAAAGTCATACACAAGATCAAACAAGGTTCGGTAGCGCAGGGAACCCGCAACCAGGAAGCCGTGGCCAGCACCATTGGCATGAGCGTGGCAACGCTAAGACGGCACCTCTCGGAACAAAACACCAACTTCAGGCAGCTGTTGGATAAAGTAAACTGTGAATTGGCGGTAAACGATCTGCACGAGCAGATTTTACCGGCCGACGTAGCGGAGCGATTAGGTTACAGCGATGTGAGGAGTTTCAAGCGCGCCTTCAAGCGCTGGTATGGCGTGTCTCCCGCCGCTTACGTAAAAAGTCATCAACTGCTGACCTAAATTCCGCATGGTGAGCGAAATTGAACCCTAAAGAACGAGCCATTTTGACATTATGCCCGAGCCCCACATCCTCTATAGTTGAGCCACAACGAAGACAATAAAAACAACAATAGCTGAGTGTAAACACTTTGCTTATTGGCGACGAGGGCTCAATCATGCGATATCAAAATTCTGTAAAACTTGCCACTTCAAGGCAAAATCTTTTAGCCCGAAGCATAGGCGCCGTTAGCTCTATTGCCGCACTCGCCCTAGGCGTGACGCCAAGCGTGTGGTCTGCGTCCGCCGTTTTAGAAGAAGTCACGGTAACGGCCGAACGACGTGAAGCCAGTTTGCAAGACGTGCCAGTGGCCGTAAGTGCATTTTCACCCAGTGAATTAAGTGCGCAACAAGTATCAACCATTGGTGATTTACAAGCTTTGGTGCCTAACCTCAGCATTCATGTGGGCGATGCCAACAATGCCGTGGTGTATATCCGCGGTATTGGCCAAATTGACTCCATTGCTTTTTTTGAACCCGGAGTGGGCATTTATCTCGACGATGTTTACCTCGGTCGCGCACAAGGCGCGTTTTTAGACGTGGTTGATGTGGAGCGTATAGAGGTGCTTCGAGGACCTCAGGGCAGTTTATACGGTCGCAACACCGTGGGCGGTGCCATAAAATATGTTTCGGCCGCCCCCACTCAGGAGCTCACTGGCAGCCTGAGTACAGTCTTGGGGAGTCGCGGTCGAACAGAAATAAAAGGCGTCATCAGCGGCCCATTAAGCGATGAGTTTAGCGCTCGAGTAACTGCGGCGAAGATGACGCACGACGGCTATACCCGCAACCAATTCGACGGCAAAAATGACGGCGATCGAGATGTGAGTTTCGCCCGCGCCGTTCTTCAATACACCCCCAGCGATGACGTATCGGTACAATTTTCTGTGGACTACTCCGAGGGAAGCCCTAAACGCTCGCGAACACCAGCAAAAGAAACGGATATTAATATTGTCGTTGTAGACCCCTACACCTTTGGCACTAGCGTGCAAAGCTTTGGCGCTGACATCGACCCTTTCACGGTCAATGCCGACTTCAATCGCACCGAATTCACAGAGACCCTAGGCTACAGTTTAAACGCCAGCTGGGACATCAGTGACGAGCTCAAGGTTAAATCCATCACTTCCCATCGAGAAATGGACTACGGAACAGAGATTGACCTGGACGGAACACCGATTAATGCCTTTGGCATTTTCTACTTCAACGACCAAACCCAAAGCAGTCAAGAGTTTCAACTTTCCTATCAAGGAGAGAAGCTCTCCGCAGTGTCAGGTATTTATTATTACCAGGAAGAAGGAGGCACTTATGATGGTGGTGTATTCAGTAATTTCTTAATTGCGTCTTCAGGTGAGTCCTCATTTAGCACCGACAGTGTTGCGATATTCAGTCAATTTGATTACCAGATAAATGAAAACTTAAGTGCGATCGTTGGCTTTCGTTACACCGAAGAAGAAAAAGATTACGAGCGGCAGACAGAAGACTTTGATTTAACCGCCCTCGCCGGCATTACCTTCGACCCCTCTTTCGCGGTGAGCTATGCCCACCCCGAATTACTGAACCCAAGCAGCCAAGATCTACGCTTAGGCGGGGGAATTGGTGTACCCAGGGCCTTTGCAGACCCTGACAGCGCAAGTTTTGACAATTTTTCTCCGAAGCTTGGGCTGAAATACCAGCTCGATGATCACAGTAACGTTTACGCCACACTCTCCAGCAGCTTCAAAAGCGGTGGGTTTAACGGCCGCTTAGCCGACGGGCAACTTGAACCCTACGACGAAGAAACACTCGCGAGTTTTGAGTTGGGTTTGAAAACCCAACTATTCAACGACAGTGTTCGAGTCAACGCCGCATTATTTTACAACCAGTATGACGACCTTCAGGTAAGCAGTTTTGAAGCCACCGCTGACGGCAGCGCTCTATTGCCGGTTTTCTCCAACGCGGGTGAAGCGGCCATGCAAGGGATTGAAATAGAGGCCACATTTATACTCAGCGAGAATTTCCGTCTAAATGCCAACCTTGGTTATCTGGACGCTGAATACAAGGAATTTTTCGCCGGTGCAGACGCCGCTAATAACACCGCGATTGATGTGAGCGATGATCGCGAAATGGTGAATGCGCCCAAGTGGGATACCTTTTTAGGCTTAAGTTATGATTTAACGCTAAAAGAGATTGGCGTATTAACCCTAGTGGCCGACATGAGCTACCGAAGCAAAACTTATTTGGAGGTTAACAGCAGTGAAGCGCTCGCGCAGGACGCTTATACCCTTTTCAATGCGGGCCTGATGCTAGAGCCCTTCGAGGGCAATTGGCAGCTCATGCTGGGCGGCAAGAATTTGTCGAACAAAGAGTACCGAACACACGCGTTTGACCTATCAGCATTTCCCGGTGTTGAGCTGGGTTACTACAATGCTCCACGCACCTACAGCCTCAGTGCTAGCTATCAGTTTTAAATAGAGGCCGAACTGTGGAAACTACATTTCTCTCCGAGAAGCCGCAGGTGCGGGACATACAAACCCCTCGCCTGCGCATGCGCGTGCGCAGTTGTGGCGATGAAAATGCTAAACCCATCATACTTATCCATGGCAATTTTTCATCATCGCTCTACTTCGAAAATTTAATGTTAGCGCTACCGCCACACATACACTCCATAGCCGTGGACTTACGCGGCTACGGCGATACCGAAGACAAAATCATCGACGCCACTCGCGGTGCAAAAGACTGGGCGGATGATTTAGCCGCGCTGTGTAAAACATTAAACATTGAGTCGGCACACTGGCTGGGTTGGTCCGCCGGCGCTGGCGCCATTTTGCAACTCTTGTTAGATACCCCAGCGCTGATGGACTCACTCACCCTTATTGCCCCAGTGAGCCCTTACGGTTTTGGCGGCACCCGAGACTTGATGGGCACTCCCTGCCATGAAGACTACGCGGGGTCTGGCGGTGGCACCGTGCCAGCAGAATTTATTGAAAATATTGCCCAAC
>Ga0209081_1000124_pt1 | contig 42606 bp, 42 predicted proteins | sample GOMGulsemesocosm_4_FD_184636 | JGI IMG/M metagenome (GOLD analysis project Ga0209081, IMG submission 184636) | Methane-oxidizing microbial communities from mesocosms in the Gulf of Mexico - GOM15B Gulf of Mexico (SPAdes) (version 2) | ecosystem: Environmental > Aquatic > Marine > Cold seeps... | reverse complement strand
TTTCGTGTTACAACTTGATGTTTGTCCTTTTGTATTACAAGAAGATACAGCCACTTCATCTGCTTGAAAAATCTCTTTTTTTATGTACTTTTCAAATCCAAATCTCTCCAAAGTAAATCCAGCAAGTATGGATACAAAAAATGCCATGAAACCGTAAATTAAGGTAACTTCATACCCAAAGGCACTCCAAAAAACTACAATAATAATTGGGTTTAATAAAGGTGAGGTAAACAAAAATGTCATAATAGGACCAAAGGCTGCTCTGGCTTTTAGTAGGCCCAGAGTTAATGGAATAGTTGAACAACTACAAAATGGTGTAATTGAACCTAAGGCTGATGATATTAAATATCCACCTTTACTTGATGACATAACTTTTTGAATTTTTGCTGGATTGATAAATAGATTTAAAATCTCAACTAGAAAACTCACACCTAAAAATAATATGGTAAGTTCCACAAAGATATAAATAAAAAAAGCTCCTGCTTCATATAATTGATTTAATAATTCTTGACTCATTTCTTCTCCTTAATTTTATATTTCTAGAATTATAGAACTAATATGCTTAAATTAAACTTTTATATTTCTAGTAATATGGAAATATGTTCTACTCTCTAAATTTTAAAATCAAATTAAGTGAATCTAATATATTATGAGTTGAAATAATTTATTATAATACTATCGAATAAATAAGGATTTTTATGTTTCAAATTATTGTAATACTTAGAAGAAAGAATAATATTTCTCATGAAGATTTTGTAAGACATTGGAAATCAATTCATGGGCCATTATTTAGAAAATTTCCTCAAATCAAAAAATATACACAATATATACTTGATGACAAGTGCAGAGATGATAGTGATGTTCCTATTGATGGTATATCTATTTTAGATTTTGAAAATGAAGAGCAAATGCAGGCTGCTTGGAAGATGGTTGAATATGAAGATATAAGAAAAGATGAACTGAATTTTCTTGAAAATAGTGGTGCTGGGGTACATGTTGCATATGTCAATGAAACTGTAGATGTAATTGGAAACGATGATGTTTAGTTTAAGTGTACATGTAAAAGTAAAGAAAAACTCAGATATTTCAAAGTTTGAGTATCACTTGGGTGAGATGGCAAAGAAATGCCCCTTGGAAGTTGGTTGTATATACTATAAAGTGAATAGAATTACTGAAAAAGTTGATGATGAAAGAAAAAATGTGATGGGTGAATTCTTAATAGTAGAATCATGGGAATCTGAAGTTGCTTGGAAAAATCACTTACAACTAGAGACTTATCTAGAGCATTATAAGAATAGCTTGGTTGATTTGTTGGAAAGAGATGTCTATTTTCTTGAAGATATGAATGCTCAAGAACTAAAGGATGATTAGATGAATATTACAATATTAGATGATTATCAAGATGTGGTTAAAGATTTAGATTGTTTCAAGGTATTGGAAAATCATGAAGTAAGAGTATTAACAACAACATATCCTATAGATGCTCTTGTTGAAAAACTAATTGAGACTGAAGTTCTAGTATTGATAAGAGAGAGAACTAAAATCACTGAAGAGTTACTGTCTAAACTACCCAAGTTAAAATTAATAAGCCAAACAGGCAAAGTAAGTAATCACATAAACCTAGAAGTATGTGAAAAATACAATGTAGATGTAGTTGAGGGGATTGGATCTCCTGTTGCTCCTGCTGAGTTATGCTGGGCTTTGATTATGTCAGCATCTAGAAATATTCCTGCATATACGTCTAATCTACAAGAAAACAAATGGCAAGATTCTGGATCTCTTGGGTTGGGTAGAACGCTAAATAGTTTAACACTTGGAATTTGGGGATATGGTAAAATCGGCCAAAGAATTGCACAATACGCTAATGCATTTGGAATGAAGGTCATGGTTTGGGGTAGGGAGCCATCTCGTATAAAAGCAATCAAGGATGGTTTCTTAGCAGCTTCAAGCAAAGAAATTTTTTTTAGTCAATCAGATGTACTTACACTACATCTTCGCCTTAATGATATTACAAAAGAATGTGTCTTAAAAAAAGATTTGGAGCTTATGAAAGCTGATTCTTTGTTTGTAAATACCAGTCGAGCTGAGCTTGTTGAATCAGAAGCTTTATATGAAGAACTCTTGGCACACCCCCATAAACGTGCTGCTGTAGATGTCTATGAAGAAGAGCCAGCCAGTTTAGAAAATGAAACACTACTTTCTTTGCCAAACGTATTAGCCATACCTCACTTAGGATATGTGGAACAAAACAGTTATGAACTGTATTTTAAAATTGCATTTGAAAATGTAGTGGATTATGGGAATGGAACACCTCAAAATTTAGTGAAACTATAGTTTTAGGCCTTTGTATCTTCGTCTTCTAAACTCATAAACCAAAGTTTACATAAGTGTTCATAAATGAGCATATGTGAGTGAAGTTTTTTTATATCTTTTTTATGTACACTCGTTTGATAAGCCTTTAAAAGAATCTTCTCTTCTTTTGTATTAAGGGCAAACTCAAAACATACCGTTGCCAGATCAAAAAACTTGTCGTTTACGCCTACATATTCCCAGTCAATAAATTTGATTGTATTTTTATGAAAGAGGATGTTTTTGGGATTTAGATCATGGTGTGTTGTGACCAGTTCTTTTTTATATTTCTTAAGTTTCTTTAGTTCTTTTTTACAGATGTTTATACTTGTTTGTGCTTCAGGATTATTAAGAGTCTTCTTGTAGTTTTTCAAATCTACTTTGAGGTTGTATTCTTTTTCTTTGCTTTTTATTTTGTGCAGTTTTTTGATATTTTTGGCTAAAAGATTTATCTCTTTTTTATTGATTTTTTCTTTATGTGTGCCTTTTAAAAAATCACAAACCATAAATTGATTTTTTTCATCTAAAAGTAAAGGCTGTGCAGCTATGTCTTCTTTGAAGGCCTTTTTTTGAATGATATACTCGTAAGCTCTACTGATATTTACTGTTGCATCACTTTTAAATTTACGTACAAGATACTTTTTTTTCGAGCTTTTAAGAAGATAGTTTATATTACAAAAGCCTTGATTTTTTAGTAAATCAAGGCTTTGTAGTTTTTCATTTTTAAATATTTTATACTGTTTAAGCTGACGAAGGGTCATACTCTTCTTTCCATTTTTTGTAAGCAACGTATGCTAGAACAGTATAGATAACAAACAAGATAGCTGTAAGATTTAAACCTTTTTCTATATAGATATAAATAGATACAGCATCTATTACTATCCAATAAATCCAGTTTTCTATTACTTTTTTTGCAAGCATATACGTAGTAAATACAGCAAATACAGTTGTAAATGAATCCACATAAGCAAAATCCGCACTGGTATAGTTTGCCATGACATAACCAAAGGCAAAAGAGATCACAGTTAGGATTGCAATGATTTTGATATTTTTAGCCAAACCATATGAGGTCACTTTCAACTCTTTTTCTTGAAGTTTCCCACCATATTTCCATGAGTACCAACCATAAACTGCCATGATAAGGTAATAGACATTTAAAGCTGAATCCATAAGTAGAGATACATCAAAAAATAAAACTGAGTAAATCAGCGTGGATAAAAATGCAGCAGGCCAACACCAGATACTTTGCCTAATGGCAAGAAGAATATACGCAATTGCCAGAACCATAGCGATGGCTTCGTAGGTTGTGATGACATTTAGTGAGTCAATAACACTTTTGAAAAAATCTGTGATGATAAGTCCTTTTTATTTGGAAATATAGCTAAGATATGATTAAAAAATTAAATATAAAATTCTAGATATAAAATTCAAACCTGAATAATTATCAAGACTCAAAATATCCAGAATCAACAAGCTCTTGAGTTTCTGAATTACCTGGTACTATTGTGGCAAACCCTTCTGTAATTTCTTTTCTTAATACGCTGAGTTCTTGATGCTCTTTTGAGTAATAAAAAAGCTCCGCAGCTTCAAAATTTTCAAACTTGTAAATAACCATACCTGAAAAAGTTTTTCCTTCTACAGCTTTAACTGGGCTTCCCACAATAACCTCTGCCTTGTACTTTTCTATGATAGGTAATGACAATTGGGTTAACTCATCAATTCTACTTCTATCTAAAATATTGTAATTAAAAACGATATATGCTGACAAACTGTCTTCCTTATTTGAGTTTATGAATATTCTTATAAATTATATATGTATCTGGATAAAAGTTCTATTATTAATATGTACTAAGGTAGTTCATATTGAACAAGAAGTTTCTTTGCTTTATTGTCTAAGATTTTCAATGTCAGAGGATAATCTATCTTTTGATTTAGATTATTCGAAAAACACTTTCTGAAAAAACTTCCAGAATTATGTAGAGCAATTTTTCCACTAACTTCTAGTAATCCAGAAATCTTTCCTTCGACTACTACCACCAAATCATTTTGTATTTTTTTAAGGTTGTGGTACTGCTGTGGATTTATGTTTTTAAAGGTAATTGTTTTTTCACTAAACTCATGCTTATTAAGTATTTGAGGAATATTGGTGTCAAAATAAGTTATATCAAGATAAGTACTTTTTAAATCATTACTTCCTAAAATTGAAATCAACGATGCAAAATCATTATCCAGTTTTACTTCAAGAGTTTTAAGTTTAGTAAAATACTTTAGTTTAATTTTTCGTGTATCTTCGTAGTTGATACTTCTATTACAAAGACGTTGGGATTCATCTCCTCCATAAACATTCCACCAGTTAATGAGTTTATATAAAAGAACTTTACTGTTATCTATGGAGTAAGTATCATCACCAAAATATTTATTGGCACCTTGAAGTACTGTAAAGGAAAGAAAGAATAGTACGATGGAGAGTTTTAGTTTTCTAAGCAATTATTAACAGCCTTGATGTTGAAATGTATGTGTATAATTAATAGTTGTAAATCATATGGAAACTCTTCTAAATGTGAACTGAAATATATTGTAAATAAAGCTTCAATAACCAGAGTTTCTTACCCAAGACTAACGAGAGTTTAGATATGATTCCACACTAAAAAAATCTAAAGGAAATACATGGAACAATTACCAAACTGTCCTAAATGTAAAAGCGAATATACTTACGAGGATGGGAGCTTGTTAATTTGTCCTGAGTGTTCACATGAGTGGTCAAAAGAAGAAGCAGCACTTGAAGATGCAGAGTTTACTGTAAAAGATTCAAATGGAACAACTTTAAGAAGTGGTGATGACGTAACTGTTATCAAAGACTTAAAAGTAAAGGGAAGCTCTTCTGTTGTAAAAGTGGGTACAAAAATCAAAAATATCAGATTGGTTGAAAGTGCTGATGATCACAATATTGACTGTAAAATTACAGGTGTTGGTGCTATTAAAATTACTCCGAAATACGTTAAGAAATCTTAAGTCTTAGACATATTTTAAACAAAGCATAATGATTGAACCAATCATTATGCTTTTTGTTATTAAAGTAAAACACTCTGAATAGTTATATCCAAAACCTACGTCGTACTTTAAGTCTCTTTTGAATACTATATTTCTAATAAATCTAATTAAGGAATAAGTTATGAATATGGATGCAATAGGAATAATAGGAATGATATTTGGTTTGGCTGCTTTTTATAGAGTGTATAAACTAGAAAAGATTTTAAAACAAACTGGTGTGCTTGACAAAGATTTTGATATTAACAAATAATAACTGTCTAGCTATACGCTTTTAAATCCCTCTGCTATAACTTTATTATTGTAAAATACAATATTAATATAAGGAAAAGAATGAATACATTTGTAATTGGTGATGTACATGGATGTTTCCATACCTTACAAAACTTGATAAAAAAACTACCCAAAAAAGCTGATTTGATTTTTGTTGGTGATCTTTGTGATAGGGGAAAGTATAGCAAAGATGTGATTGAATTTGTTATGAGTAATAACTATCGTTGTATTAAAGGAAATCATGAAACTTATATGGTGGACTTCCTTGAAGATGTTTTATTTAACGGCAAAAAAGATATCAACTGGCTAAAAAATGGTTGGGGCGGTAAAGCTACCATCAAAAGTTATAAAAAAGAAGATTTAAGTTATATCAAAAAGCATTTATCTTGGATTGAGGGTTTACCTGCATACTTCTATATTGATAAAAAATATCTTATTTCACATGGATATGCACTGCCTTATTTTAAAAGAAGAGATAGTGATGATGTTGAAGTTAAACATGCACTTATGTGTAACAGAATCAATGACAAAAAATACAAAGAATCATGGGAAGATGTGAGTGATTACAAGGTGATAAATATCTTTGGACACTGTAAGTTTGATGAAGTATTAGTGGGTGAAAACTATTATGGTATTGATACGGGGTGTTCTTATAAAAATAAACTCACAGCAATTCAATTGGGTAGTATGGAGATTTTTCAAGAAGAAACAAGTGAGTTAGACTTACCTAAATAAAGTCGAAGAGACTGTATAAATGCTCTTAAGTAGTACTTACTTAACTAAGTACTATTCCAATTCTAAATCTTTTCTATCACCTTGCCCAGTTTTATTGTGAAACAAGCACCATCATCTTTATTTGATGCTATTAATTCCCCGTCCATATCATCAACAATAATCATTCTTGACATATACAAACCAATACCTGTTCCTTTTGATTTCTTTTTTGTAGAATAGTAAGGGTCAAAGATTTGTTTAATGACATGATAAGGCATTCCTCCTGCATTATCCGTAATGGAAATTATCCCATGCGAATCAACAACTTCAAATTCAATCTGTATTTTTCCATTTTTAATCTTATTTTCAATCAAAGCTTCTTTCGCATTATTCAGTATATTTAATATGACTTGTTTCAATTCATTTTCTAATCCCTGAATCACAAAATCATCTCCTTTTACACTTAGCTTTATGCTTGCAACTTTAAGTTGAGGCTGCACTATTGTTAATGGCATATCAATACATTCATAAATACTAAATTTTTTTTTCATCTTATTTGACTTGAAAAAATTCTGGAAATCATCAATGGTTTTAGACATAAACTCTACTAGATTCTTAGATGAATCAGATAACTTGCTAATATATTCTTTATCAATTACTTCCTCATCATAATCGTATTTAATAAGTTCAATTTTCCCCGACAGTGTATTTAGTGGCTGTTTCCATTGATGGGCAATGTTTTCAATCATGCCACCCATAAGTGCCAGCTTAGACTGATGTTCAAAGAGTTCTTTTGCTAAGCAATTCGCTTTTACGTTTTCTTCTAATACTTCAAATAGTTTTATTTCGTCCACAGGTTTGATCAAATACCCATTTATACCAATTTCAATTGATTCAAGCAGAAAATGAGCATCACTGTGTGATGAAGTTATGATAATAGGAATGTTTTTGTTTAGATCCTTTATCTTTTTAGCCATACGTATACCATCCATGTTTGGCATTGATACATCTGTTAAAATGGCATTGGGTTTATGCTTTTTAAACTGTTCTAATCCCTCAACCCCATCCTTGGCAATATAAAGGTTTTTTACTCTATTCTTTAATAACTTTGTAAAAATATTTCTTGTAAATTTACTGTCTTCTACATACAAAAGAGAAGTTTCAGATAAGAAATCTCTATACATTATTATCCTTTTAAAATTCTATTTTAATTATATAAAAACAAGGTGTCCCAAAAGTGTCATCTACATTTAAAAATAACTTGTTTTGAGTATTACTATTTTTATATATTTTAAAGAATCTGCACGTTTACAAATCTACAAATTTCAAAATTTACACGTATTAATACCATTGTGATACCTTTGCAATATATCATTTGATTACAAGAATAGTTTGGTATTAATTAACAAACTTTTCTTGTAACCGTCTACTATAAAAAAGGAATAAAATGGAATATACCAAAATAGAAAACTACATTAACGGTGAGTTTATTTCAAGTTCATTAGAAACTATGGATGTAAAAAGTCCAACGGATGCAAGCACAATTGCTCAAGTTGTACTAAGTACAAAAAATGAAGTTAATTTGGCTGTTGAGGCTGCAAAAGTGGCACAAAAAGATTGGAAAAAACTTAGTTACAAACAAAGAGCAAAATTCTTTTTTAAATATTTGGTTTTACTTGAAGAAAACAGAGAAGATTTAGCTCTTTGTATTCAGCAAGAAAATGGAAAAAATATAGTCGATGCCAATGCGGAAGTAGATAAAGCCATTGAGCTTTGTGAATTTGCTTGTTCAATTGCACAAGATGATATTCATTCTATTTCTGAAGTAAGTAATGGAATTACTTGTAGTGAGCAAAGAAGACCCTTAGGAATCGTTTCTTCAATCTCACCTTTTAACTTTCCTATTATGGTACCCCATTGGACAGTATTAAATGCGATTATGATGGGGAATGCAATGATTCTTAAACCATCAGAAATGACTCCAATTAGTGCACAAAAAATGGCAAAACTATTTAAACAAGCTGGTTTCCCAGATGGAATATTCAATGTAATAAATGGTGGTAAAGATGCTGTTGAAGCAATTTGTGACCATGAAGATATCAAAGCTTTATCATTTGTAGGTTCCACTCCTGTTGCAAAAATAGTATATAAAAGAGCCACTTCAAATTTAAAAAGAGCACTATGTTTAGGTGGAGCTAAAAACTTTTTAATTCTTACTCCTGATGCTGAACCTAAAATGGCAGTAAGTGATATCATCGCTTCATTTTCAGGAATGAATGGACAAAGATGTATGGCAGCTTCAGTGTTAGTAGCTGTTGGAAATTGTGATCATATCATCTCTAAAGTGGTTGAAGCTGTTAAGGAAATTTCAAATGATAATGGTTTAGCACCTGTCATTTCAGACTCAGCAGTTACAAACTTAAATAATTATATGGAAAAAGCACAAACTGCAGGTGCTAAGTTATTAGTAGATGGAAGTCAATATGCCACAAATAGAAAAGGTTATTATACAGCACCTTCAATTATTGATTATAGAACTGGCGGAGCTATGGAATCTGAAGAAATTTTTGGTGCTATTTTAGAAATCAAAGGTGCGGATACGCTGGAAGAAGCATTACTTGAGCAAAACAACTCTCCTTATGGAAATGGAACTTCTATTTTTACGCAAAGCGGAAAAGTAAGTGAAGATGCAGTTAGAGAACTGGAAGCTGGAATGATTGGGGTTAATATTGGTATTCCAGTTCCAAGAGAGCCATTTTCATTTGGTGGTATTAAAGATTCAAAATTTGGATATGGAGATATCACAGGAAAACAATCTCTTAATTTTTGGAGTGACTTGATTAAAGTAACTACAAAATACTCAGGTGAAAACAAAATTGATTGGCAGAGTTAAAACATAGTAGAGGTGGTACTTGTTTGCAAGAACAAGTACCAGTATAAACTTTTAATTTAAGAAAGAGAAAGGACATTATGGATTCTTCATATGTAGTATTTGAAAACGTAAAAAAGAGCTATGACAATACAAACCTTGTTGTTAAGGATTTCAACCTAAAAGTTAAAAAGGGTGAATTTTTAACCATGTTAGGCCCATCAGGAAGTGGAAAAACCACATGTTTGATGATGTTGGCAGGTTTTGAGGGAGTTACCAGTGGTGAGATATATTTAAATGGTAAAGCAATAAAAGACATAGCTCCCCACAAAAGAAATATAGGGGTGGTCTTTCAAAACTACGCACTTTTCCCACACATGACCATTGCTGAAAACTTGGCGTATCCCTTAAAGGTACGAAAAATGGACAAGGCCGTCATCAAAGAAAAAGTTGAAAAGTATTTGAGCCTTGTTGAGTTAGAAGATTTTAAAAATAGATTTCCAGCTCAATTATCTGGTGGACAAAAGCAACGTGTGGCACTTGCCCGTGTTCTAATATACGAGCCAGAAATTATTCTTATGGATGAGCCTTTAGGTGCCCTTGATAAAAAACTAAGAGAAACCATGCAGTATGAAATTAAAAGAATGCATAGAAAACTTGGTTTTACTGTTGTTTATATTACCCATGATCAAACAGAGGCCTTAACCATGTCAGATAGGATTGTTGTATTTAATGATGGGGTTGCACAGCAAATTGATGCACCTATGAAGTTATATGAAGAGCCTGTAAATTCTTTTGTTGCCAACTTTATGGGTGAAAATAACAAAGTTACTGGTAAAGCCGAAGGTATATGGGAAGAAGATGATTCAATTATTAATGTAAATACTGCTTTTGGAGTAGTTAAAGCATTTAATGTACACAATCACAAAGAAAATGATGAGGTTCTTTTATCAATAAGACCTGAGAAGATTTTGTTAGACCCAGATCCAAACTTGGGTGTTAAAAACAATTTTGAAGCAACAATTGTTGATTTACTTTATATAGGGGATCATATTAGAGTGATCTTAAATATAGAAAATGATACCCAAGAGATAATTGTTAGACACGCAGTAGCTCTTGATTCAAAAATTTATACCAGAGGTGAAAAAATCAAGGTTGGATGGCATAGATCTGATTGCCGTGCACTTGATGTTATAGATTAAACTAGATAAGGAGAGAGAACTAGAATTTACACAAAGAATTGGTTTGCAAGTATGCATAGGTTTAAATTACAAAAGGAAATAAAATGAAGAAAATTATTTTAGGTATGTCAATAGTAGCAGCAACATTATCAGCAGAGAGTTTAACAGTTATTTCATGGGGTGGAGATTATGGAAAAGCTCAAGTAAAACATATGATTGACCCATTTATGGCGAAAACAGGTACCAAAGTACTATTTGATGACTATAAGGGTGGAACTGCAGAAATTAAAGCTCAAGTGGATTCTAAAAATGTTAAATGGGATGTAGTTGATATCGAATATATTGATTTAGAAAAAGCTTGTAGTGAAAATATGTTAGAGCGAATAGATACTTCTTTCTTACCAAAAGGTGAAAATGGTATGGCTGCAAATAAAGATTTTTATCCAGCAGCATTAGCTAGTGAATGTGCAATAGGAAATATCTATTGGGCAACTGTATTTGCTTACAGCAAGAATCATATTGGAGCAAATAAACCTACAACTATTTCTGACTTTTTTGATCTTAAAAAGTTTCCTGGAAAAAGAGCTATGAGAAAAAGAGCTCAAATTAATTTAGAATGGGCATTGATCGCAGATGGTGTTGCTAAAAATAAAGTATACGATGTACTTGAAACAGAAGAAGGTCAAAAAAGAGCATTTAAAAAACTTGATACTATCAAGAAAAATATTATCTGGTTTGATTCTTGGTCACAAGCTCCTCAATTGTTAAATGACGGATCAGCAATCATGGCACAATCTGCTAATGGAAGAATGACAGAATTTGAAATCGTTTGGGATGCACAAGCATTTGATTTAGATGGTTGGGCGATTGTAAAAGGTTCTAAAAATGTTGAACTTGCTAAAGAGTTTATTGCATTTGCAACTTCAACTAAAGCATTATCAGGTATGCAAGACGTAAATTATGGACCAACAAGAGCTTCTTCTGGGACATATATTCCAAAAGAAAAACTTAGTAAACTTCCATCTGCACATTTAGATGAAGGATTTAAAGTAAGTGGTGGTTTCTGGTCTGATTATTCAACAGAATTAAATGAAAAATATAACTCTTGGTTATTAAAGTAAGAGTTAAATTCAATCTTGGAGCGAAAAAATGAACAAAGATAAAAATTTTTTCAAAGCACAAGAAAGATTAGCAAAAATAAAGGCGTTTCTTTTAGTCTCGCCTTTATTGCTATTTGTTCTAGTGTTCTTTGTAACCCCCATTTTATTGATACTTGTAAAAGCTGTATATAATCCAAAAGTTAATAATTTAATCCCTCAAACAGTTGTTGTTATCAAACAATATGATTATAAAAATGTTTTTCCTAACGAACAGGTTTTAAAAGTGTTTTTAACAGAACTTCAAGTTTTATCGAAAAATAGAACAAGTGGAGTTTTAGCAGAAGAATTAAATAGAAAAGTCTCAGGTTTTGGAAGTACAATTAAAAAAACTGCCAGAAAGATTAGAAACAAAGATATTAGCAAAATACCTAACTATAAAGAGTATTTATTATCGGTCACTAAAAAATGGAATAACCCTTATTTTTGGATGGCAATACAGAGAAGTTATAGCAGTTTTACTTTATCTAATGTACTAGCAGCTGTTGACCTTGAATACAATTTAGAAGGTGAGATTGTAAGAAAAGAAGAATCCAAAAGGATTTACTTTACTATATTAGTCAAAACACTGTATATGGCAGTTTTGATTACTCTTTTCACAATAATCCTAGCTTATCCAACGGCATATTTCTTGGCGTCATTACCTAAAAGTAAAGCCAATTTATTGATGATATTTGTACTATTACCATTTTGGACTTCTTTATTGGTTCGGATTGTTTCTTGGATTACCTTGCTCCAAGAATACGGAGTGGTAAATGAGTTGCTTATTTACTTAAGTATTATTGACCAGCCTTTAGACATCGTATTTAATCAGTTTGCAACGGTTATTACTATGACACATATCTTATTACCATTTATGGTTCTACCTTTATATGGTTCAATGAGGGCAATGGATATTACTTATGTTAAAGCGTCTGCATCTTTGGGTGCGAATCCATTTTTGACATTCTTTAAAATATATTTTCCACTGACTTTATCAGGGCTTAGTGCTGGTGCAGTTTTAGTATTTATTATATCTATTGGATATTACATCACTCCTGCTTTAATAGGTGGTGTTGATGGACAGATGATTAGTAACTTGGTTGAGTTTCATATGAGAACTTCAAACAACTGGGAATTGGCTTCAGCAATGGGCGGGATTCTTTTAGTTATCACATTGGTACTATACGCAGTCTACAATAGATTGGTTGGTGTTAATAATATGAAGTTAGGATAATAGCATGTTACACAAATTAGAAAAACTATTATATAAGAACTTTAATTACCTGGTGAAGATATTTGCATATGCAGTGTTTTTATTCTTGATACTGCCTATTCTAATACTGGTACCTTTGTCATTTAATGCAGGTTCGTTTTTTACTTTTACTCAAGAGATGTTGAGCTTAAATCCAGATGCATTTTCCCTACGTTGGTATGATGCTTTTTTTAGTGACCCCAAATGGATGATGGCTATAAAGAACTCATTTTACATTGCAATAGTGAGTAGTTTTATTGCCGTGATCTTGGGAACAATCGCTTCAATCGGATTGAATTCTGAGAAAATGCCTTTTAGATCTTTATTAATGGTAGTGCTTATTTCTCCTATGATTATTCCTTTGATTATACTTGCTGCTGGTATGTATTTCTTTTATTCTTATATAGGATTATCAGGTTCATACACAGGGCTTATCATTGCCCATGCAATCTTAGGAGTTCCTTTTGTTGTAATAAATGTGTTGTCAGCACTCAACGCTTATGACCTGAATTTATCAAAAGCATCCACTAGTCTTGGGGCAAATAAAGTACATACTTTTTTTCATATTATGTTTCCCATAATAAAACCTGGTGTAATTTCAGGGTGGCTCTTTGCTTTTATTACTTCTTTCGATGAAGTAATCATTATTATTTTCTTAGCAGGACCAGAACAAAGAACTATCCCCAGGCAGATGTTCTCTGGTTTAAGAGAACAAATTAGCCCAACTATACTTGCGGCTTCTACCTTGTTATTGGTTTTATCTGTAGCTTTATTGGTGAGTATCCAATATTTACAAAGAAAGACCAACTTACAAAGAGGAATAGAATAAAAGTATAGAGTTGAAATTCAACATAAAAATTAAAATGAGAATTATAAAAGGATAGATATGAATAATATTAAGAATATGACTGCACTTTGGAAACCATTTACGTCAAATAGAGACTTTAACAAAAGTCCAAGAATTTTTACACAATCAGATGGAATGTATTACACTACAGATAAAAACGAAGAAGTACTTGATGCCGTTTCTGGACTATGGTGTTGTAACTTAGGGAACAACTATAAAAGTGTTGTGGATGCTATGAAAGAGCAAACAGAGAAAATGTATTATTCTCCTGCTTTTCAAGTGGGACACCCTTTAGAGTACGAACTTGCAAATGAGCTTGTAAGTATTGCTCCTGACCACTTAAACCATGTGTTTTTTGCAAACTCAGGTTCTGAAGCAGTTGAGAGTGCATTAAAAATGGCACTGGCTTACCAAAAAGCCATAGGCCAAGGTACACGAAATTTAATTATTGGACGCGAGGGTGCATACCATGGTGTAAACTTTGGAGGTATCTCAGTTGGAGGTTTGGTTAACAATAAAAGACAATACAATAACTTAATCAAAACTTTTCATATGCCTAGCATTTTGGATATTGAAAACAATGCTTTTACAAAAGGGATGCCAGAAGAGGGTGCTTCTAAAGCTGAAGGTTTATTGGCTTTAGTTAATACCCATGGTGCAGAAAATATTGCTGCTGTTATCGTTGAACCTGTTGCAGGATCTGCAGGGGTTCATATTCCACCTGTTGGATACTTACAAAGAATATCTGAGATTTGTAAAGAACATGGGATTTTACTTATTTTTGATGAGGTCATTACTGCCTTTGGACGACTTGGAACGCCATTTGCTGCTGATAAGTTTGGTGTTAAACCAGATATGATTACAACTGCAAAAGGTTTAACCAATGGCGCTTCTCCTATGGGTGCTGTAATAGCTAGTGATGAAGTTTATGATGGAATCATCAATAATAGTAAAACACCTATTGAGTTTTTCCATGGTTATACTTATTCTGGACATCCAATTTCTTGTGCTGCTGGAATTGCAACGATAAAAGCTTACAAAGAAGAAAAATTCTTCGAAAAAGTTGCTGATATGGAAGCATTTTGGGAAGAAGAACTTCATACTTTAAAAGATTGTCCAAATGTCGTAGATATTAGAAACCTAGGCTTAGTTGGTGCAGTACATTTAAGTACAAATGGATCAAATGTAGGTCAGCGTGGAAATGATATTTATCTTGATTGTTTTGAAAATAATCTATTGGTACGAGCAACTGGAGATATCATTGCTTTATCTCCTGCTTATATCGTCACTAAAGATGAAATTAGACATATAGTAGCAACTTTAAGAGAAGCTATAAATAAAGCTGCTTAAACATATAAAACCAATGCAAACTTGCATTGGTTTTGATTACTCTCCTTCACATTTATACTCAAGATTTTAATCTTGAGTATAAGTATTATCCATTGTTTTCATTAATAGGAATATAAATAGAAAATTCTACTCCTGCTGGTACATTTTGAACACTTAATTGTCCATTCATATTTTGCTCAATAATCATTTTACTCATGTACAATCCAAGACCTGTTCCATTATAACTTTCCTTAGTGGTAAAATACGGCTCAAATATTTTATTTAAGATTTTATCTTCAATTCCACCTGCATTATCTGATATGAAAATTTGGATATTTGTTTTACTTATCTTTGTTTTTATTGTTATACTTGGATTTTGTATTTTGGTTTCTAAAAACGCATCTTTTGAATTGGTAATTATGTTTAATAATACCTGCGATAGCTCACTCTCAAAGCCATATATTATCACATCATCCGTTGTTTTATTTTCTATTTTAATACTGTTACTTTTAAAACTATCATCAATGAGAAAAATTGTTTGTTTAATCGCAGCTTGAATAGAAAAGGCATGTTTTTCTTTGTTTGGTTTAAAAAAGTTTCTAAAATCATCAATGGTTTTTGACATTTTACCCGTTAGTGCATTACTTAGAGTTTTTTGTTTATCCAAATACTGCTTGTCAAGTTTCCCAAGGGAATGACTTAAGTGTATGTTCTGAATTATGGTACTTAAGGCACTTAAGGGTTGTCTCCATTGGTGTGCAATCATACTTATCATTTCTCCCATCTCTGCAAGTTTTGATTGTTGGATTAATAGTTGCTCTTGTTTTTTTCTATTGTTAATCTCTTCCTTAATCCGAACATCAAGGTTATTATTTAAATCTTCAAGTTCTGAGGTTTTTAATTTTAATTTTTTGTTTGAGTATTCTAATTCTCTTGTTCTAAGTTCAACTTTTCTCTCTAGAGTACTATTTAGCATCTCTATTTCTTCTTTTACTTTTGTTAAATTACTGATATATTTTCGTTGCATGATATATGTATAGCTAATCAATAACAAAATAAAAATGAAAAAAGCCAAGAACCTCCAAAATAGCTTATAATTAAAACCTTGTTCATACTTGATTGAAACCCAATTATTGATAATCTTCTGTCTTGTTTCATCAGTAATGGAATCAATTACTTTTTCAAAAATGTTATAAAGTAGAAGGTCGTCATTTCTAACACCAACGGATAACTTCCAGCTCTCATCAAATTTTCCTGATATTTGTAAACTTCCAAAAAATTCTTTCTGAAAAGCATAGGCAACATTTAGATGAGTGGTTACTTGACCAAAGAGCTCTCCACGTTCTACTTTTTGTAGACCTGTATGTAGGTGATCCACATCTACAACATTCATATCTGGATAAAGCCGTCTTATTTTTTCGTTATAAGCAAAGTCAGTTTGAATACCTATTTTTTTATGCTTTAAAGTTTTTAAATCAGTAATAAAAGTAATATTTTTTTTAGTGACCAAAACCAAAGGTGCTGTGATGTACTCTTTTGTAAAGCTCATATATTTTTGTCTGTCTTTTGTCACCATAGCAAGGGAGAGAATATCACAGTTTCTGTTTTTCATATATTCTAAGGATTGTGTCCAATCTTTGGTTTCCACCAGTTTTATAGGAATGCCAATTTTTTCTTCAAACTTTTTCATATAATCAGCCACCATACCAACATGTTTGTGATTGGCTATTTTTTCATATGGCATCCAGTCTGGATCAGCACACATGTTAATACTTGCTTTTTTACGCAAGTAACTTACTTCTGTATTGGTAAGTTTTAACGGTAGGTCTGCTAGGTCTTGTAAAAACCATTTGTCAAAAAGCTCCTTTTTTTCTTTTATGCTGATGGAGTTTAAACCTTTTTGTAAAATAGTTTGCAAGGTTGGTTTGTTATTGTTTGTAAAAAAATATAAGTTTGAGGGTTCAAAACTAATAAGAGGCATGGCTTTTAAACCAATGATGAGATTATCTTCGAGATATTTCTGAATAATGATTGGTGATGCCATGAGTGCATCAACTTTTCCTTCAAGTAGTTTTCTTACAGATTCTTGCATGTTTCTTGTTTGAATTATTCTAATATATGGATTTATTTTCTTTATTTTTGAAATACTACCTTGCTCGTTTACTAAAGCTACTTTTTTATATTTTAAATCGTCCAAAGAATTGATACCATTTTCTTCTTTTTTTACAAAGAGAATCTTTTTTACTTGTAAAAGGGGTGAAGAATATACTCCAAAACTACTTTTTGCTTTTTCTTCATTAACCAAAGATACCATATCTATTGTATCGGCTTTAAAAGCAGTAAATATTGTACCTTGATTGGCAATAACTGTTTTCGTTTTCATATTGTATTTTTTGATAATTAGTTTTAGAATGTCATTTGCAAAGCCATCCATCTGATTGTCTTTGTTGATATAAGTTAAAGGATATAAATCTGTAACACCCACTTGCACTTCATTTTGTTGTATCCAATTTTTTTCTTCTTGATTTAAACCTATATTCTCAGCAAGCAAGGTATTTAAAAAGATTAAAATTAATAGTATAAATTTCAAAGAATTACTCCATAAGTTTTTATGATTATATCATGTTGTATAAGATGATAGAAAAGCAAACACCTTCTTTTACATTTGTTGCATATAATTGCCCCTGATGATGATTTTCAACAATAATTTTTGACATGTACAAACCTATTCCTGTACCATTTTTTTCTTTTTTTGTTGAAAAATACGGCTCAAAAATTTTATCAAAATTCTTATCTTCAATTCCGCCACCATTGTCATAAATATCTATTTGAACACTGTGGGTTAAGTCTTGTGTTTTAATCTCAATTTTTGCATTGTCTGTTTCTTTTTCTAATAACTTATCTTGAGCATTTTTGAGTATATTGATAAGTACATGAATGATTTCATTTTCATAGATATTAATATTATTCTTACTTTGAAAATCTAATTTGATGTTAATATTACTTGCTTCTAAATCTTTTTGTATAATCTTTAAACTATTTGTTATTGGATTATCTATGGTTTTGTTGACAAGAATTTTATCTGATTTATAAAAATTTCTAAAATCATCTATGGTTGTAGTGAGGTTCTGTACATAAAATTCTATTTCATCTAGTTTTTTACTGAAAAAATCAGCTTGTTCTATTCTTCCTTCTTTTGTTTCTAAGTTGTATTTTTCAGTTAATACTTTATATTTTAGATTAAAAGATGCAGTTCCTATTGAGGCCAAAGGTTGCCGCCATTGGTGGGCTATCATATTAATCATTTCCCCCATGGCTGCAAATCTCGATTGGGTTACCATTATTTGTTGGTTTTCGATGTTTTTTTGAACTTCAATTTTAAGTTTTTTATTTTTTTGTATTAATTTTTCTTTTAATATCTGGGGCTCCATCGCCTTGATGAGCGTGCCCTCTAACTTGTAGATATCAATTGGTTTTAATACATAAGCACTAATACTTAAATCAATAGATTGCATGAGGAAACTCGTCTCTTGATGGGCCGTTGTAATAACTACAGGAACATCTTTGTCTATGTCTCTGATTTTTTTAACCATCCCTAGACCATCTAGTTTTGGCATTTTTATGTCTGTGAGTATAAGATCTATTTTTATTTTCGATGCTTTAAAAGCAGATAAACCTTCTTGCCCATTTGTAGCACAAATGACATTTATTCCAAAGAGGTTTAGAGTTTCAGTTAACCCTTCTTGTATTAAAGATTCATCTTCTGCATAAAGAACAGTAATATTTTTTAAAACTTTTTTATCCATTATAAATCACTTTCAATGTTTTTAAAACAGTTTACTATTAAATAGTACTCAAATAGTATCATAAAAATTTTTATTTAAAATCATAAAATTCTATCCTAAATAAAACTTATGTATATTTCAAATTTTGATCTATCGCACAATTAATCTAAGAAATAAAATGATAACATATCTGCGACAAAAGGATTTTCATGGATTATGGCTTACTCAAAAAATATACTAAAGATTTAAATGTACTTTTTGTTGAAGATGACATTGACTTTAGAAAAGAGTTTTTTGAACTACTCCAAAACATATTTCCAAAGGTGACAATAGCTGTGGATGGTTTAGATGGCCTGAACAAATACAAAGAATATCATAGTGCTACAAATAAGTATTATGATCTAATTATTTCAGATATAAAAATGCCAAACTATGATGGAATAGAATTGGTAGACTCCATATATAAGATTAATCAAGATCAAGTCGTTGTCATTTTATCTGCACGAAGTGAGTTTAATTATTTGCTACCTCTGATTAATCTTGGTATTCAGCAGTTTTTTACCAAACCCATTGATTATTCTAGCTTTATTGAAGATATGATGAAAATATGCAATAAAATTTACAACAATAATTTGAATGATGACAGTGATATTATAAAAATAGATGAGTCTTTGATTTGGAACAAAGAAAAAAAGATATTGATGGAAAACACAACAATAATAGAACTTACAAAAAAAGAAATAATCTTTGTTGATACAATATTAAAAAACAATGGAAGAATATATACAGCAGATGAACTCATCTCTACTGTTTGGTTTGAAGATTTTGATATCAATGCGGATATTAAAAATCTTAAAAATATTATCTCTCGCTTGCGAAAAAAAGTACCAAATCTACATATCAAAAATGTATATGGTATGGGATATAAGGCAGACTTAGCAATCAATATGGAGTAGGTCTAAGATGATGTACCTGTTGGAGGTATATCATCTTAAATACAAAACTTTTCTAATTAATAGTTTGAGTTTGTACTTGGACTTGTACATCTTCTTGAACTTGCTCTCGAAGTTCTTCTTGTGCTTTTGCTTTTTTTCTTGCTCTTTTTTTGTTTTTCCCAGGTAATAATTTAAGAAACAGATATAAACCAGTAAGAGACATAAGTAACATTATAATTGCTGCTGGTAAAAATATCCATAATTTTGCAGCATCATGAAACCATGAACCATCATGAATAGACTCAATGATATCAGATCTTCTAAAATTTACTGCTAGCACTTCTGCTGTTTCATTATGTATTTGAATTTCCCAGCTATTTTTAGTTCTAATTTTAGTGACACCTTTTCCAGGACGTACATCTAAAAGTTTTACATCTTTCCATGACTTGATATTTGCTTCTTCAACTGTTTTTGCTACAGCTAAGATTTTATCAAAAGTTAAAGTTAAATCTCGGTGTTTTGTTTTCATGGTTTTTGGTTGAATCCACGTAAATTCTTTTTTTACTTGCAATAATAACCCACTACCTAATACGATTAAAAAAGGTATGATGATCACTGCTGATCCCCAATAATGTATACTTGTACTAATCTTTTTCCAATTCAATCTAATCTCCTATATTTTAAATTTGGATGGAATGTTATCAAAAATAAACTTAATTATCAATAATAATAACAATTATTGAAATTGTTTATTGTGGAAAACAATTGGAAAGGTTTAGATAAATATTAAGTTTTTTTTGAGAAAAATCTTATGAGAAACAGATATACTTATTTATTAAAAAATGAAATATATTAATATTTTAAAGTGAAAAATTCCTAAAAAGAGAGAAGCTACAATGACTGAATTATATCCTGAAATAACACCTTATAATGACTTTTTATTAAAAGTAGATGCACAACATGAGCTTTATGTTGAAGAATGCGGAAATCCAAATGGTGAGCCTGTAGTATTTCTACATGGGGGCCCAGGCTTTGGATGCTCCTCCAATGATAGGCGTTTTTTCGATCCTTCTGGGTATCGAATTATTTTATTTGATCAACGTGCTTGTGGACGTTCCACTCCTCATGGGTGTTTAAACAATAATGATACAAAATCTATTGTTGCTGATATTGAAAAAATTCGTGAAGCTCTTGATATAAAAACTTGGCATGTATTTGGTGGATCATGGGGTTCAACTTTAGCTTTAGTATACGCGCAAACCCATCCAAATAAAGTAAAAAGTATGGTCTTACGTGGAATATTTTTAGCCAGACAAAAAGATATAGATTGGCCTTTTAATGGAGGTGGGGCAACACAAATTTATCCCGATCATTGGGATGAATACTTAAAAGCACTACCAGTTGGGATAACAGAGTCTACTGTTAAAATTGCTTATGATATTTTAACGGGTGAAGATAAGGATGCTGCTATGAAACTTGCAAAAGCTTGGAGTATATGGGAAATAAAATGTTGTACCTTACTTCCCAATCAAGAATACGTTGATGCTGCTAGTGAGGATAAAGCTGCTTGGACTTTAGCTCGCCACGAATCTCACTTTATGGTGAATGATTTATTTTTAAGTGAAAACCAGATTATAAATAATTGTGATAAAGTTAAAAATATCCCTACTACCATCGTTCACGGACGATATGACATAATTTGTACTTTTGATAACGCGTGGACCTTACATCAACATCTACCCAAATCACAATTAGTTGTTAGTGAGTCAGCAGGACATGCTTCAATTGAGCTTGAAACAATAAATCACTTGGTAAATGCTACAAATGAAATGTTAGGTCTTTCTTGATAAAAGAGACCTAGATATATTTTGATAAGACTAAATGATGAATAGAATTTTAACTTTTGAAAAATTTACATAATTTCTTTATAAATTAATATTATAATAGGTGTTATTGTATCTGCGATTGAACTTATTAAAAAATATCTATATTTATATGAAATTCATAAAGACATAATACGTAACATAATCGTTTCATTTCAAATTATCTAAAGGTATTAAATGTTCAAATTATATTTAATCTCATTCTTGTTTTTTTCATTTATACACGCCTCTCCTATACTATTTAAAACAGCTGCCCAAGATAGTAATCCGAAATATTTCTTAGATGATGGTCAGATGAAAGGCCTATGTATTGAGATTATGCATGCTCTTGAAAGCGTTAACCCAGAGATTAAATTTCAAGGTCAAAATGTATTCTTACCTTTTAAAAGAATGTCCCGAATGCTAAAAGAGGGCGAATTAGATCTGTTTTTTGGATTTGTGAAAAATGAAAGTAGGGAGAAAGAATATGTGTTTATTGACCCACCTCTATACAAGGTCAATCATGTTGTTGCTGTACTTAAAGAAGATAATGTGAAAGTAGATTCTTTTGCTGATATTAGAAGTCTTGGCAAAGAGGGGAAAATCATGACAACTTTTGGCACTTCTACCAAAAGGTATTTGGATAAACAAGGTGGTTTGATTATTTATAACCATGGCAAAACAATTTCCGCAAATTTAAAAATGCTACTAAGAAAACGAGGTCGTTTTGTTTATTATCATAACCTTGGCTTGATAACTTCTATTAAAAAAGATCATTTGGAAGACAAGATTAAAGTACTTTCTACTTCATTTAGAGAATATTCTCAATATATTGCTTTTTCAAAACATGTTTCAAAAGAAAAAGTCCAAATAATAAAGAAAGCTCTTGAAAAACTTAAACTAAATGGAAAACTAGATTCTATTTTCAGGAAATACTCACAAATACAATAATATTGCATATTGTAATGTTTATGTAAAAATATTGCAATTTGTATTAAAATTACATCAAATATAAATAGGATTAACAATGAAGTGGGAAGTAGAATATTATAAAACATGTGATAATAAAGAGCCTGTTAAAGAGTGGTTGGATACTTTTGATAAAAAAACAAAATCTAAAATAGAAAAACACTTTGAGCGATTAGAGCGTAAAAAGCTAAATCTCAAGCATTCTTTTATAAAACATCTAGAAACACAATTATATGAAATAAATATTAGTGAAGAAAAAAGAATTTTGAAAATAATATTTTTCCCAAATCCAAAGCGTAAGGTTGTTTTACTTCACGCGTTTACAAAAAATATCCAGAAATCATCACCACGTTTAAAAGAAGTGGCATAAATTAGAAATACTCACATCCAAAAGTCACATTAATCCTTGGAGTATTTTACAAAGAAAATAACATTCTTTTCACATGAAATTTGTATACACTCATAAAACAGGGGTTTGCATGAGAAAGTTGAAGTACTTTATATTTACATTAATATTTTTTATTTTTGGGTACTTTTTAGTCCTTGAAGAAACATATTATGACGAAGTTGATATGAGCTTTGTGGGTAATGGTTCACAACTCACGGGTAAGCTCATCTTACCAAAAATAAAAAAAGAATCTTACCCTCTCCTTATATTTGTTCATGGTGATGGAGCTATGCCTTATGATGCATATGGGTACTATCATTCATTGTGGAATCATCTGGCTAAAAATTCTATTGCATCTTTTTCTTGGAATAAAGCAGGTGTTGAATCTTCAAGTGGTAATTGGCAAAAACAAAGTATGGAGGATAGAGCCCAGATTGTTCTCTCAGCCATTTCAATGTTACATAAAAATATCGACGTTGATAAAATAGGACTAATTGGCTTTAGTCAAGGAGGATGGGTATTACCCTTAGTGTCTTCAAAAAGTGAGATTTCTGATTTTAATATTGTGGTGTCTGGCGCTATTAATTGGATGGAACAAGGTGTTTTTATGAGTAGTCAGAATCTAGATAACCAACACTATTCAAAGAAAGAACTAAATGATATTCTTAAAGAAAATAGAAAACAAACTCGCATTCTAAGTACTCAAAGTTATGAAGAATATCTACAATCTAATATAAACAAAAGCAATCTACTTGATGAAAATCGTTTTGATTATATTAAGTTAAATTGGAGAAGTGATGCTCGAGAAAATCTTAAAAATATACAATCACCGACTTTGGCGATATTTGGAGATAGTGATCAAAATGTAAATATTAAAAATAGTATAAAAGTCTATAAAGAAGAATTTGAAAAATCTAATAACAATGAGCTAACAATAAAAGTCTTTGAAAATTCCCAACATGCCCTTTTAAAAAATAAATATTTTAAGGAGCAAAAACCTGATTTATGGTTTTTAATGAAGTTATGGTTTTTAGGTGATGAGGCATTTGCGGTAGGGTATAATGATTTAATTGTAAATTGGATTCTCAAAGGTCTAAAAAAATAGACTTTCTTCAAGTACCTAGTCTATGGGGCAAAATCATAAAGATACATGCAAATAACACTTTTTAAGACTCACTGATATATAATACTTTAATTAAAATTTATTAAAAGGATGGCGTATAATGGATATAGTTCAAGTACTTGGTTTTACTTTTGTGGCTTTATTATTGGTTGTATCACCTGGTCCAAATGGTTTGTTAATAGCAAAAACTGTGCCTACTTCTGGTAAAAAAGCAGGATTTGCCAATGTAATTGGTTTTTTAAGTGCTTTTTATTTACATGGAGCATTATCAATCTTAGGAATATCTGTTATTTTAACACGATCTGCTGAAGCTTTTTTTGTGGTTAAAGTGCTGGGAGCTATTTATCTAATTTGGATTGGATTAAAAGCTTTAACGGGAGCTTTTTCTAAAGAGAAAGTAACACAAGCGAAAATTGATAATAATTCTAAAAAAAATCTAAGAAAAGCATACTTAGAGGGCTTTTTAACCAATGCGTTAAATCCAAAAGTATCTATGTTTTACCTTGCTGCTTTCCCTCAGTTTATTCCAGCAGGTGAAAATGCAATTTTATATGGCTTCTTACTGGTCTCTATTCACTCCTTTATGAATATGGCATGGTTCGCATCTATGGTGATTATTATGTCTAAATTAACAGTTGCTGCAAAAAACAAGGTATTTCAAAAAGTATTGAAAGCTTTTACAGGAATTGTATTTATTGGTTTTGGCGTAAAGCTAATTACCCTTGATACCAAATAAGTAATAAGAACTTACCTTATGACTGAATCAAAAGCACTGAATCAAAAAGTTGTTCTAATAACAGGTGGAAGTAGAGGGATTGGTGCCAAAACAGCCAAACTCTTTGCTTTGAATAATTATGCTGTATGTATTAATTATAGATCAAATAGTAGTGAAGCCAATAAAGTTGCAGATGAAATTACAAGTTTGGGTGGAAAGTGTATCTGTATTCAAGCGGATGTCTCAAATGAAGCAGAGGTGGTTTCACTATTTGAACAAATAGATAAAGAACTTGGAACCATATCAATTCTTGTAAATAATGCTGGAATTCTTCACCCTCAAATGCGTTTAGATGAGATGGATGCAAAGAGAATAAATACTATTTTAACTACAAATATTACCAGCTATTTTTTATGCTCACGTGAAGCCATTAAACGTATGTCAACAAGGTATGATGGAAATGGTGGAAGTATAGTAAATGTTTCTTCAGTAGCTTCAAGAACTGGATCTGCAAATGAGTATATTGATTATGCATCTTCAAAGGGTGCTATTGATACGCTTACTATTGGCCTTTCAAAAGAAATTGCCCAAGAAAAGATACGAGTCAATTGTGTTAGACCTGGTTTGATTTATACACAAATGCATAAAGATGGTGGTGAGGAAAATAGAATTGAGAGATTAAAAGATAAGATTCCACTTCAAAGAGGTGGCACAGCACTAGAGGTTGCAGAAGCGATTTACTGGTTGTCTTGTGAAAAATCTTCATTTTCAACTGGATGTTTTATTGATGTAGCAGGTGGTCTTTAAACTAAAGATTAACATTAATTAGTACATGGAAAGAAATGAGGTTCAAATGAAATTCGATACAATTAATATTGAAACCGAACGACTCTATTTTAGTAACTTAAAACCAAACGATTGTGATAGTTTGTTTGAAATATATTCAAACAAAAAAGCAATGAAATATTGGTCATATCTCCCTTTTGCTCACACAAAACAAGCACAAAAAATGATTGAAGACTCTATTCAAAACTGGAATAATGGGACAGCCATAAGTTTGGGTATTTATTGTAAAGATAGCCCAAAGTTAATTGGAACAATCAATTTATTTAATTTTCATGAGCAATCTAAAAGAGCTGAAATCGGATATATACTAGATCCTACTTATTGGGGAATAGGTATTATGACTGAGGCATTAAGAGCTATTTATGAGTATGTTTATAAAACTTTGAAACTCAATAGATTAGAAGCTGATATTGATCCAAAGAATAAAAAATCTGCAATTTTATTAAAAAATATGGGCTTCAAAAAAGAAGGATGTTTAAAAGAGCGATGGATTATTAATGGACATGTTACAGATAGCGAAATTTATGGATTAACAAAAAAAGAATATCTCAAAAATTCTAAAATATGAAAAACACTAAGGAATAAGATGAATATCAGAAAAGCAAGAAAGTCTGACTTTGAAAAAATTGACTCCTTATCTGTAGAGCTTGGTTATAAACAAGAAGAAAAAAAAATTGTACATAAACGACTGGAAAATATCATTAATTCTTCTGTAGATAATTTATTGGTTTATGAGAGTGAAGATATTATTAAAGGTTGGGTACATTTTTTTATTGCCAATAGAGTGGCCTCTGAATCTTTTATTGAAATAGGAGGATTGGTTGTTGATTCTAAAACAAGACGTGAAGGGATAGGTCGAAGTTTGGTTGAGTATGTTAAAGAATGGGCGATTCTTAATAACTATTCAATTAGAGTCAGGTGTAATATAAAAAGAGAAAATACACATCAATTTTATGAATCTCTTGATTTTTTCAATAAAAAAACCCAATACGTTTTTCAGGAATAATCAGAAAAATTATTTTTAAGATTACTGTTTTATAACAATTATGTTATAGTAATAACAATTTGGTTATCTAGATGTTACATTAGTTAGGTTCTTTTAAAACAGCAAGGAAAACGTATGAAACGAATAACTCTATTTTTAGGTCTATGCATGTTGCTGACCACGCTTCAAGCTCAAAAAATTACGATAGTCACTGAAGAATACCCTCCTTACAATTATTTACACGAAAATAAAATTACAGGTATGAGTTCTGAAGTAGTCCTGTCAGTTGTAAAAGAGGTTAATATCGAATATGTACATGATATATACCCCTGGGCTAGGGCTTATCAAATGGCCAAGCGTGATTCTGATACTTTAATCTATTCTCTTGGAAGAACTGAAAAAAGAGAGGATCTATTCCAATGGATTGGAGTAATTGCACCTGCTCAATTTTGTGTAATATCACTTAAGAGTAGGGATGATATAAAAATAAAATCTTTAGCTGATTTAAAAAAGTATAAAATTGGAACAATAAGAGATGATATCCAAGAAAAATATTTAATCAGCAAGGGTTTTAAAAAAAATGAACAAATAATCACGGTAAACCAGCACAAGCAAAACTTCGATTTGCTCATGAAAGAACGAATTGATTTATGGGCTTCTGTTGAATTAACTGCTTCGTATATTGCCAAGGTAAATAATCATAGCTATGATAAACTTTTAGAAAAAAGATTTTGTTTTGAAAATCTATCAACTGAAGGTACCTATATGGCGTTTAGCAAAAAGACTGATCCTGCTCTAATAGATAGATTTAAAAAAGCACTTATCAAAATCAAGCAAAATGGCACTTATGATGAAATATTAAAAAAGTATCTATAATTTAAATAATAAATAATAAATAATTACATTGTTTGTACATATTTAATTGTTAAAATTAATTCAATACTATTGGTAATGATTAACTAAAATTGCCATAAGATTAATTAGTACTAATTTGAACAGGTGTTAACCTGATTTTGTACTCAAATTTAAAAGTAGAACAATGAGCAAACTTACTTTCTTCTTTATGTTATTCTTTATAACAATTACGCATGCACAAGACAATACCTTACGTGCTGATTTTAGACTACGTCCCCCTGAAATGGTCGTTGATGGCAATGAAAAGCTTGGACCTCTAAAAGATATCTTAGAAATTGCAGTTAAAAAATTAGGGTATAAGATTAAGTGGAGAATGACTCCCTTTCCTAGAAGTTTGAGTGATTTAAGAGATGGGAAAATTGATATACTACCTCGAACAGTAAAAACTGTAAAACGCGAAAAGTTTGTTAATTATCTAGGTCCAATAGGGTATCAAGACAAAACTATATATTTTTTAGTTAAAAAAGGTTTTGAAGATATGATTCAATCTTATGATGATTTAAAAAGTTTAAAAATTGCAGTTAAAAGAAAAACGGCATATTTTAAACGATTTAATGAAGACGATAGTCTTGACAAAACAGCTAGTATGGATGATGATAATATGGTTAAAATGTTTGATCGAGGACGTTTTGATGCTATGGCAATTTTAGATGTGGACGCATTAGAAAGTGCTTTAAAAAAATACAAAATAACAGATTATACTTACGCAAAATATAAATATCATCAACGAAATGGTAATTATTACGGAATGTCCAAAATATCAAAACATCATAAACTTTATGAGAAACTAAATGAAGTTTTATTAAATATGGTAAAATCAGGAGAAATCACTCAAGTTTATAAACTACATGGAATCAAACCGCCACTTCAATAATTCTCAAAATTGTAATTTCTCGCTAACTTTGGCTATAATTATTTCGAAGGAAATAAATGAAGAGAATACAAACATTTTTATATGTTTTTTTTGTATTAACTGCTACTTACCTACAAGCTGAAACAATCAATGCTGACTTTAGACATAGACCTCCTGAGATGATCATTGATGGCAAAAAAAAATCTGGACCACTTATTGAAATACTCGAAATTGCTACAAGAAAATTGGGTCATACCATTCAATGGAGAGATGCAACTTTTCCTACGAGTATTCGTGATTTAGAAGATGGAACTCTGGATATTCTTCCTCGAACTCTAAGAACAAAACGACGAGATTTATTTATTAACTATCTTGGTCCCATTGGTTATCAGGATAAAACAATACATTTTTTAGTTAAAAAAGGTGAAGAAAATTTAATCAATTCTTATGATGATTTAAAAAAACTTAAAATTGGAGTGAGAAGAAAAACTGCTTATTTTTATAAATTTAACTTAGACTCAAGTTTGGATAAAATAGAAACGGTTGATGATGGGCATATGGTGAAAATGTTTGAACGATATAGGTTTGATACTATGGCTGTTCTTGATATTGATTCAATAGAGTTTGCTTTAAAGAAGCACAGTATTACCAACTATACCTATGCCAATTATAAATTTAGACAAAGAATTGGGAATTATTATGCCATGTCTAAAAATTCTAAAAATAGCTCATTATATAAAGAATTAAGTCAAACCTTGAAAGAAATGGCCAAATCTGGTGAGATTACAAAAATATACGAATTTCATGGGGTTAAACCTCCTTTACCGTAAGCTCAAAATTGTAAATAAAACCACTTATAAACGTCTCCTATATAAAAACTTTATAATTGACTGCTCCTCAAGGAAAGAAGGATAATAATGATAAGAGAAGAAATTAATGAAAATTTATGGATTAGCCCAAGTACAAAAAGCAAATTACGAGTTTTGACATCTACCTCTGAGACATCTGGAAAATCACTTTTAATTGAATTTGAAAATCAACCAGATGATATAGCTCCTCCCTATCATTATCATCCCAAACGAGAAGAAACATTTACTGTACTTGAGGGTCGTCTGGCTCTAAAAGTTGATGGAAAAGAATTTGAACTGGGCGTTGGAGAAAGTGCTACAGCTCCCAGAGGAATAGCCCATACTTTTTGGAACCCCACATCTGAAGTGGTTAGATTTACATCTGAGCATCGTCCTGCACAAGATTTTGAGACCTTTATTACTTCTTTGTATGATTTGGATTATGATGGTAAAAGTAACAAATTTGGTTCTCCCAATATATTACAATTGATGGCGTTGTTTAAGGTTAGAACGGGAGAACAGTTTTTAGCTGCCTCACCTAAGTTTTTGCAAAAAGTTGCAACGAGTGTTTTGGGTACTATTGGAATATTATTTGGAAAGCCCAGTACCTATGTTTCAAAACTACATAAAAAGAAATTATAATAGTGTATTATGCACGTTTTCTCATAAGAAATAATCACAAGGAAGATAATGTTAGATATTGAATGGATACTTACTTTTTTATTGTTAGGCTCATTGGTTGGCTTTATGGCTGGTTTGTTTGGAATTGGTGGAGGCGGGATTATGGTCCCTGTGTTAACTTCAATATTCCTACTTCAAGGAGTACCTCTTGAAAAGGTAATTCACCTGGCTTTGGGTACTTCTATGGCTTCTATTATATTTACTTCTATTTCAAGTTTTAGAGCACATCATGCAAAAAATGCTGTATTGTGGCATATCGTTCGTGGTATGAGTATTGGGATATTATTGGGAACTTTTCTTTCAACTTATGTGGCTACTGTTGCAAACACACTTTTTCTTGCCATCTTTTTTTCTATTTTTATGGCTTATGCCTCATTCCAAATGTTTAGAAACAAAACAAAAACATCAAAAGAAACCATCTCAAAATCCAAAGATTTATTCATTGCTGGAAATGTAATTGGTTCAGTTTCTGCCTTGGTTTCAATAGGTGGTGGCTCTGTGACTATTCCTTTTTTAGTATGGAAAAATATTGATTTAAAAAAAGCCATTGGTACATCTGCTGCTATTGGATTACCCATATCTATTGCTGGAACACTTGGGTATATTATAAATGGTTGGGCAAACACTTCAATGGAGAGTTACACAATAGGATATGTATATTTACCTGCGGTTGTCTTAATTTCAGTTATGAGTTTTATCGTTGCACCTTATGGGGTAAAAATGGCACATCACCTACCAATAGGAATCTTGAAAAAACTCTTTGGAGTATTGCTGTTAATATTGAGTGTTAAAATGTTGATTTCAGTTATTTAAAACAAACATTACAAATTGTAATATAACATGATACCCACACTTATTTATTGTAAAATCTGGCATCAAAATTAAAGGATGAGATTATGGCATTAGAAAAGAAAGAAGTTCCAAGTTGTGTATATTTGTCTGCTACAAAGACTTTGACTATTCCTGAGGTATCGGACTTTGCAGCTGCAAATGTTGAAAAACTTTATATGGAAGCCCAAAAATTAAACTTAACAGTATCAGGTCCTTGCGAGTTTATTTATATCAATTGTACAGGAGAGATGGATAAGGTCTTTGATTTAAAAGTTGTTATTCCAATTGATAAAAAAGGTGATGACTCAGAAGTCTTTGAATACTTTGAATCTTCTTCATACGAATGTATAACGAAAGAGTACAAAGGTAGTATGGATGGTATTGGAAATGCATGGGAATCTATGATGAACGAAGCCCAGGCAAATAATATTGCATTGAGTCCACAAAATCATTGTCGTGAAGTGTATAAAACTTGGCTTGGTTTTGAAAACAGTGATAATATCACTGAACTACAAACACAAATTTAAAAAATATTGGAAAAATATAAATGAGCGAATTGATTAAAGACTTGTATTCAGAAGAATTTTATGAACGATTTTCAACGGTATTAAAAAAAACAATTCCTACTGTGGATAAACTTGAATTTAAACAACTGATTTTTTCAGACGAGTTTGAATCCTATGAATTAAAACAAAGGTTGTCCCATACGACTAAAGTACTCAAACACTTTTTTCCAAAGGAGTTTAAAGAGGCAACTGTAACAATGAAAACTCTAATTGAAAATTTGAACAGTGCAAATATGAGGGAGCAGAGCATGGAATTTATGTTTCTACCTGAGTATATCGAAGTTTATGGCATAGATGATTATGAAAATTCAGTAGAAGCATTTGAGTTTATAACTCAATTTACAAGTTGTGAATTTGCAGTAAGACCATTTCTAAAAAAGTATCCCAAAGAAATGTTATCACAAATGATTGCTTGGAGCAAGCACGAAAACAATAAAGTGAGAAGATTGGCCAGTGAAGGTTCCCGCCCAAGATTACCTTGGGCAATGGCACTACCTTCGTATAAAAATGATCCAAGTCCAATACTTCCTATTTTAGAAAATCTCAAAAAAGATAGCTGTGAAGTAGTCCGTCGTAGTGTTGCAAATAATTTAAATGATATTGCAAAGGACAATCCAGATGTTGTAGTAGAAATCTCAAAAAAGTGGAAGGGTAAAAGTAAAGAAACAGATGCCTTAGTCAAACATGCGTGTCGAACTTTACTCAAACAAGGAGATATGCAAATACTAAAGTTGTTTGGTTTTGGATGTAACAACTTTAAGGTGTCTGATTTCAAAGTTATTACGCCTGTTGTCAGTATTGGGGGAGCCTTAGAATTTAGTTTTTCAATCATTAATCAAGAAGATAAAGATCAATTATTAAGACTTGAATATGGATTGTACTATATGAAAAACAATGGTAAGTTAGCCCGTAAAGTATTTAAAATTAGTGAGCGAGAAATAGAATCAAATAAGATCTATGAAATACAAAGAAAACAAAGTTTTAAAATAATATCCACCAGAAAGTTCCATACTGGTTTACATCAAATCTCCATCATTGTCAATGGGATTGAAGACAAAAAGCTGGATTTTGAACTCACTTCTTAAAATTGAAAGTTTGTAAAAAAACATTTTACAAACTTCCTTGAAATCACAAGTGAATAAACTACAATATTTATATAAATTTGGTTAGAATCTTTTATGGATACATTAAATTTTTATAAACAACTCCCCGTATTAAAAGACTTTTATGAGATAACAGAAGATAAAAACTATCATGAACTGCCTTCTGATTGGTATGTCTTGGTATCAGATATAAAAGGCTCAACAAAAGCTATTGATGAAGGCAAATACAAACAAATCAACATGATTGGTGCTATGGTGATTGTGGGTATTTTAAACATTGAAAAAAATAGCGATCTACCTTATATTTTTGGTGGTGATGGCGCTGCTGTTTTAATCCCTAAAAACTTATTAGAACAATCAAAAAAAGTTTTACTTGAGAGTCAAAAAAAAGCCAAAGAATATTATGACTTAACTCTTCGAGTTGGAATATTAAAAGTTGAAGAGTTAAATGAACGAGGATATCCCATTGAGATTACTAAGTTTGCTGTTTCGAAGGATTATACACAAGCCGTTATTCGTGGTGGTGGTGTAGAAAAAGCTGAAGAAATTTTAAAAGCTGAAGAAAATAGTTTGAAAATAAAACTGGATGATAAGAGTGATTACGAAGTTGATTTTTCAGGACTAGAATGTCGTTGGGAAAATATCCCATCTCCTAAAGATGAGACACTTTCAGTTTTAATAAAAAGTCTAAATACAGGTGACGCTGCTAAAGAAACGTACAAAAAGGTATTAACTTCTATTGGAGATATTGCAGGGCATAGTCATGAAAGACATCCCATTAAAAAAGAGAAACTGGTGCTCTCTCTTAATCCAAAAGTTTTAAACTATGAAGCATCCTTACGTGCAAAGAACTTTTTACTAAAATCCCTCATTATATTAAAACTAATGTTAATGAATGTCGTTGGAATTATTTTACTTAACAGTAAAAATGTACTTTGGAAAGATTATAAAGACAGAGTTCTTAGAACCACTGATACTGAAAAGTTTGATGATATGTTAAGAATGGTCATTAGCACCAATGAAGAACAAACTGAAGAACTAGAAGAGTTCCTTGAAGAAGAATTTAAAAACAAACATTTGGTTTATGGTATTCATAAATCAGATTCTGCATTAATGACTTGTCTGATTTTTGAGCGCCATGGAAAACATGTGCACTTTGTAGATAGCTCAAACGGGGGATATGCAATGGCTTCAAAAAGCTTGAAGAAAAGACTCTCCCAACTCTAAAGACAAGTATACTTACTTGTCTTTATTTTTTCAATTACAATTTTTCTGATTTTTCATTATATGTTTAACCACACTTGGATCAGCTAGGGTAGATATATCTCCTAGGTTGTCATAATCACAATTTGCAATTTTACGTAGTATTCGTCGCATAATTTTACCTGATCTGGTTTTTGGTAAGCCAGGTGCAAAATGAATATGGTCAGGTGAGGCAATTGGTCCAATTTCATGTCTAACCCAATTTTTGAGTACTTCTTTTAATTCTTGAGTCTCTTCGATACCTTCCATAAGTGTTACATAGGCATAAATACCTTGACCTTTTATTTCATGGGGAAAACCAACCACAGCAGCTTCAGCTACGAGCTCATGTAATACCAAAGCACTTTCAACTTCAGCTGTTCCTATTCTGTGTCCCGAGACGTTAATAACATCATCAACGCGTCCTGTTATCCAATAATATCCATCCTTATCTCTTTTACAACCATCACCTGTAAAGTATTTTCCGGGGTAGGTTGAAAAATATGTTTCAATGAAACGTTGATGATCACCATATACTGTTCTCATTTGGCCAGGCCAACTTTCTTTAATACAAAGATTACCTTGTGCTTCTCCTTCTAATACGATTCCTTTTTCATCTACGAGTTCAAGTACAACTCCAAAAAAAGGTAAAGTTGCTGATCCTGGTTTTAAATCAATGGCACCTGGAAGTGGCGTAATCATAACGCCACCAGTCTCAGTTTGCCACCAGGTATCCACTATAGGGCATCGTTCATGTCCTACGACTTTATAGTACCATTCCCATGCTTTTGGGTTAATGGGCTCACCTACTGTTCCCAATACTCGTAAGGACGATAGATCACACTTATCCACATATTTATCTCCTGCTCTCATCATAGCCCGAAGGGCTGTGGGTGCAGTATAAAATATATTGACTTTGTGTTTTTCACATACTTGCCAAAAACGTGAGGCATCGGGGTAGGTTGGGACGCCTTCAAATACAAGTGTTGTAGCTCCATTTGCCAAGGGACCGTATACAATGTAACTGTGACCTGTTATCCAACCAACATCTGCTGTACACCAATAAACATCTCCAGGTTTATAATCAAAGATTAATTCATGGGTTAAGCTGGCATATACCATATATCCACCCGTTGTATGCATTACGCCTTTGGGTTTTCCTGTGGAGCCTGAAGTGTAAAGTATAAAAAGAGGGTCTTCTGCGTTCATCTCTTCTGGTTCACAAAAAGGAGGATATTTTTCTTCTTCATCTTGACACCATAAATCTCTTCCTTCTTCCATGGGAACTTCATTTCCCGTATGTCGAATCACCAAAACCGTAGTCACATCAACTCCGTCTTTTTGTAAAGCTTCATCCACATTTAATTTTAGAGGCACTACTTGTCCTCCTCTCATCCCTTGATCAGCAGTTATTACTACGTGGCTGTCACAATCTTTAATTCTTCCACCCAGTGCATCGGGTGAAAAACCACCAAATACCACTGAATGAACAGCACCAATTCTTGCACACGCTAACATAGCGTAGACGGCTTCTTGAATCATGGGCATATAAATAGTAACCCGATCACCTTTTTTGACATCACGTGCTTTTAGAATATTTGCAAATCTACAAACTTCATCATAAAGGGTTTGATAGGTTATTTCCAAAGATGAAGAGGGTTCATCTACTTCAAAAATGATGGCTGTTTGATCAGCTTTATGGGGCAAATGACGATCGATACAATTAACACTGGCATTGAGTGTTCCATCGTGATACCACTTTATGTGTAAATCCTCTTTATCGTAGGACACATCTTTTATTTTGGTATAGGGTTTAATCCAATCAATACGTTTGCCCACATTGTCCCAAAAAAGTTCAGGGTCTTTAATGGATTGCAAATACAGTTCTTGATGTTTTTCTTTAGTAATCAAAGCATTTTTTGCAAATTCGGGTTTTATTTCATAAGTTTGAGTATCCATAATGTCATCCTTTATGGGGTTTATGATAAGTATTGTAGTAAATATAACAGATGTTTTATAAAGTCATTCCTTGAATTTAAAATTACCCTGAGAATTAAATTTAAATTAAGATTGGATCTTGTTTTAATAAGTAGGTATATGTTGAAATTGGTGAAAAGTCTATTATAGAATGTGTGTTTAGAGTATAACGTCTTTAAATTCTTGTCTAATTTTATCAAACTCATTAAAGTGTTTAAAAAGAATATCAATTATACTTGGATCAAACTGGCTGCCTTTGTGTTCATTAAAATAGTCAAAAATCTTTTCGTCATCCCAAGCTTTTTTATAAACCCTTTCACTTCCTAAAGCGTCAAAAACATCAGCAACGGCAGTGATTCTTCCATATATATGAATGTCTTTACCTTTTAAAGCTCTTGGATATCCTGTGCCATCCCATTTTTCATGATGTTCATGTGCAACAATGGCTGCTACTTTTAAGATGGCTTTGTTTGAACCTTCTAACATCTCATATCCAAGTTGGGCGTGGGTTTTCATGATTTCAAATTCTTCAGCAGTTAGTTTTCCTGGTTTATTTAAAATGTTGTCAGGAATAGCAACTTTTCCAATATCATGCATAGGGCTTGCTTGTTTGAGTGTTTCTGCTTTATCTTTTGGGATATCTAGGTATAAAGCAAAAAGTCTTGAATACTCTGCAACTCTTTTTACATGCATTCCTGTTTCTTTACTTCTGGCTTCTCCAATTGCGCCCATTCTAAAGACAACTTCTTTTTGGGTATCTTCAATTTCCAAGTTTAATAACTCTATTTGTTTTTTGGCATCTTCAATATTTTTTTTAGCTGTTACATCTTCTGAAACTGCAGCGTAAGCTAAAAAATTTCCTTTAACATCATACTCGGGTGTAATAACAGTATATAGCCAATAAGATGTCCCTTCTTTACTTGTATTTTGTATCTCACCTTTCCATATTTTATTTGCTTTAATTGTACTCCATAGGTCATCATATAGATCACCTGTGGTATTGTGGTTTTTTACTAGATTATGCTGACTTCCTAAAAGTTCTTCTTTTGAATAGCCTGAGAGTTTACAAAAAGCTTGACTGACATAGATGATTTTACCTTCTATGTCCGTCTTAGAAGCTATGACATTTTCATCAAAGGTGGACAATAGTCCATTCATCTCATGATTGAGTTTCTCAACTTCTTTTTTATGGGTAATGTCTTCAAAAATTGTCATAAAATGTAAAAAGTTATTATCACTGTCAAATTCTGGAAATCGATTTGCATAAACCCATAAAGATTTTTTGTCTTTAGACATGTAATGTAACTCTCCTGCCCACGCTTTATGTTGAGAATAGGCCTCCTCTAGTTCTTCCCTTGTCTTTGGATCTAGGTTTGGATGTCTAACCATCTCCATTTTATTGCCAAGTAACTCTTCTTTTGTATATCCCGTGACATTACAAAAAGCTTCACTAGCATATACAATGGTGTCATCATCATAAACTTTTGAAGCCATTACACTTCTGTCAAAAGATTGAACTGATTTATTTAAGTCTTTGTTTAATGCATTGATTTCATCTTGATTTTTTTCTAAAGATTTTATATTTTCATAGGATCTGATTGCAGTGATTATTGCTGTGAATAATTTTTGAGAGGTTAATTCTGTTTTTTCATTGTAGTCATTGATTGCATAGTTTTTAACAATTTCTAATTCAGGTGCTTTTCCTGCATGTCCTGTTCTTAAAATGACTTGTGTGAGATTATTATTGAGGTCTTCTCTTAGTTTTTTAACGACAACCAATCCAGCATCATCAGTTTCCATCACCACATCTAGCAAAACAAGTACGATATCATCTTCGCTTGCAAGTAAACTTAATGTTTCTTTTCCACTATAAGAACTGAGTATTTCTAAAGATTTATTTTCATAAGTAAAGTCTGCTAAAACCGTTTTTGTTAGGGCGTGAACAGCTTCTTCGTCATCTGCAACTAACATTTTCCAGCTACCAATAATGTGTTTTGTTTCTTTAACTTTTTCTTTGAAAAAATCCACTTGAGACCTTCTTTTTAATTTGCTATCTATAAGATTATAATAAAAATTATTACACTTCTTTCTTTAGTGTAACAATTAATAAATCTGCTTAAATTTATTTGATGGATTTTATGCAGTTTTTATCTGATTAACCTATAATGGTCTTATTAAATATAAGGGTACACCATGAACGACAAAGATGTTAAAAAAAAGTTTGCTAAAACCATATTATATGCGAAAATGGCTGCTGCTGTTTTTTTTGTATTATTAGCACCAAGTATAGTAATGACAATAAAAGATATACCCGAGTTATATGGATTCAGTAAAGACTCATGGTTTTACGCTTCTGTTGTTGGTTTTTTAGTTTACGGTGGTTTTACTTTTGCTTTTTGGAAATGCCCAAAATGTAAATCTTTCCCAGGACGTGGATGGTTTAGAAAAAAATGTGAAAATTGTGGTGTTGAATTAACATAAGTAATAAAAGGGGAAATAATCAAATTTATTTTTCCCTAGAACCTATAGATACAGAAAAATATAATTAATATGATGCAACATTTACCTATAAATGAAATTCTTTCAAATTTAAAAGAATCACTTAATCATCAAACTAAACTAATTTTACAAGCTCCACCAGGTGCTGGGAAAAGTACTGTAGTACCTATTTCCCTATTAGGCGAATCATGGCTTGAAGATAAAATAATCATCATGTTGGAACCAAGGAGAGTTGCTGCACGAATGGTTGCCCTTCAAATGGCAAAACTCTTAGGTGAAGAAGTTGGACAGCGTGTTGGGTACCAAATCAAAATGGATTCTTGCAAGAGTAACAAAACTAAAATTTTGGTTGTTACTGAAGCCATCTTGGTACGAAAACTTCAAAGTGATCAATCTTTAGATAATGTAGCTATGATTATTTTTGATGAATTCCATGAACGAAGCATACATACTGATCTTAGTCTTGCTTTGTCTGTACAAGTTCAAGAGTTATTAAGAGATGATTTGAAAATTCTTATTATGTCCGCAACCTTAAATTCTACCGCAATATCAAGTTTACTTGAAAATACTCCTATTATTACTTCACAAGGTAAAGTGTTTGATGTTGAGCATATCTATCTAGAAGCCAATATCAAACAACCAGATTACAAAAGCATGAATGGTGTGCTAACAAATTGTATTGTTAAGTCAATTCAAAATGACGCTGGAGATATTTTGGTTTTTTTAGCAGGTGCCAAAGAGATTAAAACCTTACACAAACACTTGAGTGACAAAATAAATGATACTGAAATTCTTATACTTCCTTTATACTCAGCTTTATCAAAAGAAGAACAAAATAGAGCTATTTTTAAACAAAACAAAAGAAAAATAATTCTCTCCACTAACATTGCTCAAACTTCCTTAACCATTGAAGGTGTTAAGGTGGTTATTGATTCTGGATTAGAAAAAGTGTCTCGTTATAATTATTCCAATGCTATGAATCATTTAGAATTGAATTTTATTTCTAAAGATTCCTCAATACAGCGAGCTGGACGAGCGGGGAGATTGTCAAGTGGAAAATGTTATAAACTTTGGCATCAAGATAAAATCTTACAGGAATCTGATAAGCCCGAAATATTAAGAACAGATTTATCTTCACTTATTTTGGATTTGGCCTTATGGGGAGTAAAAGAATTTGATGAGCTAAAATGGTTAGATATACCTGATGAGGCAGTGATTGATAAAACAAAAGAAGTTTTAAAAGAGCTTTTTATGTTAGATGAATTATATGAAATAACGCAGTTTGGAAAAGATGCCTTATTTTTAGGGCTTCATCCAAGGTTCTCATATATGATTTTAAGAGCAAATGATTTGGGATATGCCCATGAGGCTTGTTTATTGGCCTCACTGCTAAGTGAGAAAGATATTTATAAAAATGTCTCTAGAAACAGTGATATTTTAACCCGCTTTATTCATTTGATTGATCGGGATTTTGACAACTCCTATATACATAAACACAGAGCTAAAGAGATTATCAAACAAGCAGATTTCTTTTATCACAAATTAAAAAAGATTAAAAATATCACTGTTAAAAAAGAACGTAGAGACCTTGATAAAGAAATGATTGCTGTTTTAATGTTATTTGCTTATCCAGACAGACTTGCAAAAATAAGAGTCAAAAATGACAATAAATATAAGCTAAGTAATGGGAAAGGTGCAATCTTGCATAATGAAGATGTTCTGTTTAATGAAGAGTTTTTAGTGGTACCTACCTTAAATGCACAAAAAACAAATTCGTATATTCAATCTTCAATTGCTATAAATTTTGATTCAATTACTGAATATTTTTCATCCTTTTTAAAACAAAAAGAGTCTATTACCTATAACAAAATAAACAATAAACTAGATGTTCGTGTTCAAACTTTTTTTCTAGATTTGGAACTGTTTTCTAACCCTACAGGTTTAAATAAAGAAAGTAATATGAAGCCACTACTTCTATCTTTACTTAGAAAAGAGGGCTTAGGGCTACTTACATGGAGTAAAAAAGCTTTAGAATTACAAAGTAGAGTTAACTTTATGATGCAAAGAGCTACTTTGATTAACGAGGATTTAGAATTTGGTTTTGAAAATTTTAGCCAAGAGTGTTTATTGGATAACCTAGAACTATGGTTAGAGCCTTATCTTGAAAATATCATGAGTATTAAAGCTTTGGAGGCTTTAGATATTTATTCTATTCTATTATCCCTAGTGCCTTGGGAAAAACAAAAACTATTGGATGAAGTAGTCCCCTCACATATTAAAGTTCCAAGTGGTTCAAATATTAAGATTGATTATTCAAATTGTGAAGTAGCAATATTGGCTGTACGGCTACAAGAAATGTTTGGTTTAGATAAAACTCCAATAATATGTAAGGGAAAAGTACCCTTGCAAATACATCTATTAAGTCCAGCTTCAAGACCCATACAAATTACTTATGATTTAAAAAGTTTTTGGGAAAATTCTTATGAGGAAGTTCGAAAAGAATTAAGAGGAAAATATAAAAGGCATTATTGGCCTGAAAATCCCTTTGAAGCGATTGCAACAAATAAAACAAAAAAAAGAATGTAAACTCAAAATAAACTTAAAAGTGCTATGTAAATTATAACTTAACAAGTTATAAAACTTTAACTCAATAAAATAGTATAGTTTTTGAACTCTAGAGAGTATGAAGGTCGTATATGAAAGTGTTTTGTGTTTTATTTTTTATTTTACTAAATACTTTTCTTTTTGCTGAAGTTAATATTATTGGGCTTGAAATCCCAGGTTTACATCAACATGATGGACAAGGTGTGTATGATAAAGTAGTCAACCAAACTGTTGTACGAAAAAGATTGGCCAGTTTAAATGTATATCCTCCCACTCGCGCTGAAAAGTTATTTGACTCATGTGATAACTGCTGTTTAAGCCCTGCAAATAAAAATCCTGAATTTTATGATTTCTCAAATAAAACAGTTCAAACGGATGCCATGAACACTGCAAAAATATATATATTTGTAAGTAAAGGTGAAGATCCCATTTTTAAACTCAAAGATTTAAAAAATAAAGAAGTAGGGATTAGAAAAGGAATGCCTTATGGAAAAAGTTTTGAAAAGAGCAAGTTAAATACTCATACTGTAAATACCATTGAAAAGAACATTTTTTTAACTTTAACAAATCGTATTGATGCTTTTGTAGCTTATGTACCAGATGCATATTTTGCTTTCAGAAATGTTAGAATAGAGCCTTTCCCTCATGAGACTTTAAGCCCACTTGCTGTTCATCCTGATAGATTGGTATGCAAAGGTGTAAGTGATGAGTTTATAAATCAGTTTAATAACTTATTGGGAAATCTTCGAGACAGTAATGAGTTGACAAAAATACTGGGAGATAATTATATTTCAGAATGATCAATTGGGGAATGAACAATTTCATATGAACTTAACTCTATTAGATTAAGCTTGATTTCAAATTTTGCACCCACATCTGTATTGTATACATCGATTTTACTTTTCATATGTTTTGCAATAATTTCGTTTGATATATACAAGCCAATACCTGTACCTTTACCTTGTTCCTTAGTTGTATAATAAGGTTCAAAAATTCTACTCATTACATCTTCTGGAATACCTTTTGCATTGTCTTCAATGGTAATCACTCCTGTTGCATCAAATACTTTTGTTTTAATTTTGATATATCCATTTTCAATATTGTTTGATTGTATTGCCTCTTTTGCATTATTGATAATATTTAAAATAACTTGTTGAAATTCACTTTGTAAAGAAATGATGGTAAAGTCATCCCCTTCAATGCTAATTTTTATATCTAATTCTTTTAGTTGTGGTTTTAAAATATTGATGGGTTTTCTAATAGTTTCTATTATTCTAAATTTGTCACGTTGCTTGTCTGATTTAAAAAAATCTCTAAAATCATTTATTGTAGTTGACATAAAGTTTATAAAAACCATGTTTTCACTGATGAAAGTTTGGCAATATTCTTCATCTATGAGTTCATCTTCATAATCCATGTCGATCATTTGTATATTTGCAGCTAGTGCATTTAAGGGTTGTCTCCATTGATGGGCAATATTTCCCATCATCTCACCCATAGCTGCAAGCTTTGATTGTTGGGCTAGGGCTTCATCTTTTTGTCTGTTTTTGTCTATCTCAGTTGATATCTTTCCTTTTATTTCATCCACTGATGACCTTACTGTAACATGGACTTTAAAACTCACTAATGCCATAATCGCAACTACAAAAAATATCAGTCCAAATAAAAATGTATCTATGGTTTTCGTGAGTTTTCTTGTGAGTTTTTCTATGTTATTATTGATTCTGATATTAAGGTTTTGATTTTGTAAGCGAACGGAACTAAGTTTAGAAAATAAAATACTTTCGTTTGTTTTTATTTCTTTTATTTTAAGGGTATCAACTGTAAATATTTTTATGAGTTTAACGTACTCGCCCAATATTTTGAAGTCCGTCTCTT
>Ga0209081_1000122_pt1 | contig 42640 bp, 47 predicted proteins | sample GOMGulsemesocosm_4_FD_184636 | JGI IMG/M metagenome (GOLD analysis project Ga0209081, IMG submission 184636) | Methane-oxidizing microbial communities from mesocosms in the Gulf of Mexico - GOM15B Gulf of Mexico (SPAdes) (version 2) | ecosystem: Environmental > Aquatic > Marine > Cold seeps... | reverse complement strand
GATTACCTTTACAAACCATATGTTTTTAAAGAACTCAATCTCTTGTTTAACGTTTGACCGCTTCACTGAAATTGGACGGGAATTATAGAAAAAAAATGCTACTTTGTCAAGGGTTTACTCTTCAAGTTTGCTGAAATTTGTGAATTCTTTTTTTGTTACAATTATTCTTCTTCTTTTAAATTATTTATGCTCAGTTTGCTCTGCACAACCAAAATCTGTAGAAGACCATAGTACTAAAAAGAAGCAGCAGTTTGATTATTTTTATCACATCATTTTCAACTCATATCTTTCTCAAGGTTTAATATTTTCAACCCAAAAGCTTTATAAAAAATTTTATCATCACCTAGATGATATTCAGATATAGTATTTGCCTGCCTACCAGAACATCTTAAAGTAAAATCGAGACTGCTATAACTTACGTTATATTTCTTTTCGTATACACTATATACTTTTGTAGTAATTTACATTTTAATTGTATTCAAAAAAATTATATATCAAGGTATGTTAGTAAGTAAATTTGTATCAAATAACAACACTTTTTCTTCAAATTAGAAAAAACAACCCTCTTCTATTAGAGTTTTTGATTAAAAATTTCATATGTGATATAATGCGCCCAATCGTGATAATGGGTGGATAATATATACACTTATATCTATTGGATTTGAATTTTATGAATCAAATCTAACAATAATAATTTTTAATGGAAAATTAAAGGAACAAGTTGAAACATATAAAAAAAATATCTAATTATGCAATGGTAGGTGGCCTTGGTGCTATGTTAATTGTTGGTCTTGTGGGTTGTGAAGACAAGGGACAAAATCAACAACAAAAAGCAGATGCCTTAAATCAAGGACAAAAAAATGGTGCGTTTGTAATCATTGAGCAAACAGAAGCTGGTGGATATACAATTGTTGATGAATTTCCAAGTAAGGATACACGTATTGTTCTACGAATGAACGATGGAACCGAACGTATTTTAAGCCAACAAGAAATTGATATTTTAGTCAAAGAAGAAAATGTTAAAATTGAAAATGGAACATCTGAACTAACCAATCCAGAGCAAGCATCTCAATCACAAGTTAGTAATGGGGGAATGGGACTTGGTGGAGTTTTAATGTCAAGTATTGCAGGAGCTATGATTGGTAGTTGGATTGGTGGAAAATTATTTAACAATCAAAACTACAAAAACCAAAGAGCTGCACAGTATAAATCTCCTTCAACATACTCAAGAAGTAAAAATAGTTTTTCAAAAGCTAAAGCTGCATCAGCAAAATCAGCTTCAAGTAAAAAAAGCGGTTTTTTTGGTGGTGGTAAGAAATCAACAGCAAAACGAAGTTTCTTTGGAGGTTAGGTCGTGAAATTAAAAAAACTACAACCTCTAACAGATGAGTACTTAGAAAGTATTGGTTTTGTATGGCATACAGATGAAGACAATACTTCTTATATTTCTGATGAGATAATCTCTATCAATGAAACTGAAGCTAATGCATATTATGAAGCAGTAAATGAGCTGTATGAAATGTTCTGTGAAGCAGGTGAGCATGTGATTGAAAACAATTTGTTTCATGAAATCAATATTCCTTTTAACCTTGTAGATGTGATTAAACAGTCTTGGGAAGATGATGTTCATTGGCATCTATATGGTCGTTTTGATTTAGCAGGTGGTCTTGATGGAAAACCAATCAAGTTAATAGAATTTAATGCAGACACCCCTACTTCACTTTTTGAAACATCTATTATTCAATGGGCGATGTTGAAATTTAACGGTCTTGATGAAGCAAGTCAATTTAACTCTTTATACGAAGCATTGGGTAATAATTTTAAAAGACTTATCACATTAGAAAGTGATGTAAGTAAATTTGAAGAGTATTATAAAGACTTGGGTTGGAAGATTTTATTTTCATCAATTAGCAGTAGCACTGAAGATATAAATACAACTAAATTGTTACAACATATTGCAACTGAAGCTGGATTTAACACTGATTTTGAATACATGGAAGATGTTGGATTTAACGAAAATGGTATCTTCAAAGGTGAAGAGAGTTTTGAGTTTTGGTTCAAACTTATTCCTTGGGAAGATATTGCTATTGATGAGTCTGAGTTATCACTGATTTTAACTGAAATTATGAATAACAAAAAAGCAATTATTTTTAACCCAGCTTATACACTTATGTTTCAAAGTAAAGGTTTCATGAAAATATTATGGGATTTATATCCAAATCACCCACTACTACTTGAAACTTCTTTTGAGCCATTAGAAGGCGTCAAACAAGTTGAAAAAAGATGTTTTGGACGAGAAGGTGCAAATATCAAGATCATTGAAGAAGATGGAAGTATTGATGTTGAAACTGCTGGTGATTATGAAGGCCATAAGGCTATCTATCAAGAGTATACAGAACTGCCAACAGATGATCAGGGTAATTCATACCAAGCTGGTGTATTTTACGTCTATGAAGGTGCTGGACTTGGATTTAGAAAAGGTTCTAAAATATTAGATGATTATGCTAAGTTTGTAGGACATATCGTAGAATAGTACTTATAAGATCAAGTGGATGACTAGGTCATCAACTTGATCTTTTCTTTTTAAACTCTTTGTTGGCTAAAATAATCCCCGTAAATATTAATATAACACTATACAAATGATTCATAGTGATGTCTTCATCTAAAAATAAATAAGCCAATGCTCCACTAAATATAGGAATAGTATAATAAATCATCCCTGCTTTTGGTGCTCCAATGAAGTGAATAGACTGATTCCATAAAACATAGGCAAATAAAGAAGCAAAGATTCCCACATATAAAATACCTAAAATTAAATCATCATTCATTTGAACTACAGCAGTTGTAGTTGTTATTTCCCAAATATAAAAAGGGGTCAAGAAAATAAGCCCCAATACAAAACTACTAAACTGGAAAGCCCAAACATTTAGTCCTTTTGGTTTGTATTTTAATAACATACTATAAATTGCAAATACAATGGCTGCTGCAAACATCCACACATCACCTTCCACAAAGGATATATTTAACAGAACATTTATATCGCCTTTACTGATAAGTAGAACCACACCAATAAGAACAAATATGACTCCAAAACTTTTATTACTTGAAATTTTTTCTTTTAAAAATATACGAGAAAAAATCAGTATAAACACAGGAAAGGTAATGGCTATTAGAGATAAGTTAATAGCAGATGTTGTTTGTCCTGCAAAATAAATAAAGGTATTAAATACAGTCACACCTAAAAGAGATATGAGGCTTAACATTAATATGTTTTTTTTAATCAAATCCATCTGTGAAAGTAAAGGTTTGATACAAAAAGGAAGTAAAAATACAATAGCCACTACCCATCTATAATAGGCCAGACTAATAGGAGGAATGCTATCACTTAGTCCACGAGCTAGAATAAAATTACCACTCCATAAAGCAGTAGCAGCTATTGCAAATAAATATCCTCTCAATACTTGAGAATTTAAGGAATTGTTTTGATTCATACTAAATATTTGTCGCTAGTTTTAGACCCATTAAGCCCATAAAACCACTAAAAAGTGTGATGATTTTCTTTTTGTGTTTAGCATATGTACCCTGCGCTTTTTGTGTTGATAAAACCATTGATACCAAAACATACCAGCATGTATCCACTAAAAAAGATGCAATACATAGTAATACATATGAATAAGCAGGAACATCAGCTGGTAAAAAAGCTGCAAATACCCCACCAAAAACAATAGCAGTTTTTGGATTACTTATTTGAGTAACAAGACCCAATAAATAAGATTTAACTATCCCCTTGGTATTATTATTTTCTACGTGTTCTTCATTTGCAACTTTTGAACTTTTCCAAATCTTATAAGCCAGATAACATAAATACAATCCACCAGCTATTTTCAAAATTGCATATAACCAAGGTACATTTTCAATAACAACATATAAACCAATGGAAGCAAGCAAAGCAAATATTGCTGCACCCGTACCCATTCCAAAGGAAATTGCAATGGCTTCAGCTCTAGATTTAGACATAGCAGCTTGTGCTACAATTAGAAAACTAGGCCCTGGTGACATGGAACCCAATAGTAATGCTAAGACAATAGGTAAAATAAAAAAATATTCATACATTATAAATCCTTAAAATTATTTATATAAAATTAGATAGGTATAATACTACGTTATTAATAAAAGTCTCTAAGAATTTTTAATCAAATTTTTATTTTCTTTTCTCATTTTAAAATACTTCATAAAACGACCACCTAGAACACAAACTATTAAGCCAATCATAACAACGCATGAGCCAATCATCTCAATCAATCCAAGCTTTTCATTTAGAAAAATACTTGAAATCAACATACCAACTACTGGAATCAATAGAGCAAATGGTGTCACCGTTGCAGCAGTATAAGTTTTGAGCAAATAACCCCAAATAGCAAAAGCCAATAAGGTTGAGATAAATCCTGTATATAATACTGCTAACCATAACTGCATACTTGTATCAAGTAGTAATGACAAGGGTTCACTGGTTTCCATAGAATAGGATAAGACTGCCAAAGGTACAGGAGGAATTAAACTCACCCAAACCATAAAATGTAACAAATCAACATTTTTCATCTTTTTCATGATTAAATTTGATATTGCCCAAAAAATTGCTGCAAATAAGATGAGTACCAAACCTAATATAGTTAAATTTCCTTCTTTTGCAAAAAAGAACATACCAAAGCCCAACACAGCAATAATAATTCCAACTAATTGGTTCTTTTTAATCTCTTCTTTAAATATAAAAACACTTAACCCGATGGTAAATACAACTTGAGCTTGTAATAATAAAGAAGCCAAACCAGCACTTACTCCCACATCCATAGAGATGAATAGTAGGCTAAATTTTATAACTCCTAAAAATACTCCAACAGCAATAACATTCCAAATTGATGTTTTAGGAAAAGGAATGAAAAATGCAGCAGGAATAGCAACGATTGCGAATCTAAGGGCAGAAAATAACACAGGTGGTATTTCTTCTAAACCAATTTTAATAACAGTGAAGTTTGCACCCCAAATAAAAACAACCAATAGAACCAATCCTATGTCTTTTAGATTCATTTTCTCATTTCCTTCTCATATTCTATGTACTCAAAATTTTCCCAAGTATAATTGAATTATTGTTTTGAAGATAGAATGAAATTGCTATTTTGTAAGGTTAGTGATTTTCAACCATAGTATAGTGCTCAACTTCAGGAAAAGGTGAATAGAAATGGTGTAGTAGTTCTTTCCATTGTTTGTAGGGTTCAGATTGTCTAAATCCAACGGTATGGTCTTCTAGAGTATTCCAGTTTACCAAAAGTATATATCGATTTTCTTTCTCAATGCACTTTTGAAGCTGATGAGAAACATAACCTTGCATACCAGATATAATTATCTGTGCTTTTTTAAAAGTAATTTCAAACTTCTCTTCTTGTCCTACTTTTACATCTAAAATGGCTACTTCTAATATCATGTTTTTTCCTTCTAATTTAAATCAAGTTATATTATCTTGCATTATTATATAACTTGATTCTTAAGGACGGCTTTTTTAAAAACTTTCCCATTCATCATCAGAAGAACTGTCTACAACAGTAGGATTATTTACAGGACGATTTGTGTTGTATTGACTTGAAGACTTTACTTCTTGTCTTGAAACAGTTTCCACATGTTCCACCACATGATTATCATCTTTTAAATCTTTTTTTCGAACCTTTTGTTTCCCAGGAAATTCTTTTTCATCTGCATTTAAAACTACTAGTTTTGCCAACTCATCTGTTTGCGCGGCAATTGAGTGAGTATGACTTGCTACTGATGCATTTTCTTGTGTTTGACGATCAAGGGAGTTGATCGCATCGTTGATTTGTTCAATTCCAATCAATTGTTCTTTTGAAGAGTCTTTGACCTCTGTAATCAAACTAATGGTTTTTGAAATATTTTCGTTTAAATCTTTATAGCCACTAATCATATCTTCTGATATCATTTTACCTTCATTGGCTTTTACATTTGCACTTTCAACTAAGCCTTTAATCTCTTTAGCAGCTTCAGCTGATCTTGAAGCTAAGTTTCTAACTTCAGCGGCAACAACAGCAAAACCTTTTCCAGCTTCACCTGCAGTTGCAGCTTCAACTGCTGCATTTAGTGAAAGGATATTTGTTTGAAATGCGATTTGATCAATGACACTAATTGCATCGTTAATTGCAGTAACCTGAGAATTAATTTCGTCCATTGATGTGGTTGTTTTTTCAGCAAGCGTAACACCATCATTTGCAACAGATGTTAGCTCATTGGCAAATTTCGACATTTGGGCAATATTATCCGTATTTCCTCTAATGTTTCCAGTTATTTGCTCAACTGCTGCTGCTGTTTCTTCAAGAGAAGCTGCCGCATTATTCGAAGAGGTATTTAAAGTATTTACATTTTCCAATAACCTATCTGAGGCATAATCCAAAGTTAGTCCATTGGTTTTATTCTCAACCAACATCTCAGTAATAGAATTTCCTAAGTCATTCACGCCAGTAGCCAATTGTGCTAAGTGTTCTGTTAATCCATTCTCATCTATTTTATTCATGTAATTATAATTTTTGTATTCCCCTAAAACATCTAAAACATTAGAAATATTGTTTTGCATGTTTGAACCCATTTTATTAAGAATATTTTTCAGTTCCATAAGTACAGGGTTATCTACATTCGTTGAAATTCTTTGAGAGAGATCACCTTTTTCAAATTCAGTTAACACTTTAATCGTCTCACCAATGATTAGTTGTTCTTCTTTAATGTTTTTTTCAACAATAGTAATATTATTATTGATTACCTTAGACATAGCTCCAAATTCATCACTGGTTTTATCGTCTAATAATGAGATATCCGCATTTTCTTTGTTTAAAAACTTAAAAAATGAAATCATATCATTTTGAAAATTAGATATTTTAGTTTTAATACTTCTAACCAATAAAAAAGAGACAAGTAAAGCAAAAAGTAAAAAGAATATAGATAATGCACTTATTAAGTCTTGAGTGCTGTGTTCGTGTAATTCAGCTTGTTTGCTTGAGTGTACAAGTAAAGCTGTCATTTGGCTCATTAATTTTTCTATATTATGATCCATTTGTTTTAGTTCATTGATTAATGTCTCTTTTTCCCTATCAATTTGGCTTAAATTACCACTAACTAGGTTCTTTTCAAACTTACTTAAATCTTCTTCAAATTCAACTTGTTCTTTTTCTAGCTCAATGAGTTCTATTAAAAAGAGGCTATACGTATCTTTTGTTGAAATATTAGTATTGTGATTAATAGCTTTTTCAACCAAGACTTTTACTTCTGCAATTGTATTATCTGTTTCGTTTTCAAGTTCAGAGATTTTAACTTCCAAGTTCTTGAAGTTTTGACGATGAACTTCTTTACTGGCAATTATTAATTGATACAACAATATCTCTTCTTCTAGGATATTCTTTTCTAATCGTGTCACCAAAGTATTGATTGGTATTTGATACTCAGCGATTTCTTCAATTTCAGCCCCAATTGAATTCAACCCAATATATGACGAGCCAGAAATCACACCCATTCCAATAATGATTGTTGAGATACCAGCAATAATCTTATTTGAAATCTTAATATTTTTAAACATAGTTTCCCCTTTAGTACTATTTACAAACATGTTTAAGAGCTTGCGATGTAGGGAAGTTTACATTTCATAACTTAATTAAGAATTAAAGTTTTTCGTTTTTTTTGCGGGAAAATTTAAATAATAATTTAAATTATATATAAAAATTGAAATTATTAATTAAATAATTAAATTTAATAAAAAACGCAATATATGGCGATATTAGCATTTCTGCTTGGGTTTATATGTTATTTACATTGTTATCGTTAAAAAAAGAGCGTAATAAAATCAAAAATAATTTAATAAGTTTTTTTAAAATGGAATTTTTAAAGGTATCACAAATTTTACAATTTGCTTATGTGATATAAAATTCAAGAGTCAAAAAAGTCATATTTGTGTGACATTTACTTTATTTTATGTAGATTTATATAATTTTCAAGAGAGCTCATATCAACATTTTCGTTAAATTCTAATGTTAAATCCATGAGATAAATATCTTTAATTTTAAATTGCTCTAATTTGACCATATCTTTTGCCGTGGTAATAATATCATAGTTCAAATACTGTTTTAGAACTTCATCAATTTCACTTTTAGTAAAAGTGTGATGGTCTTCAAAAGCTACCATAATTGTATCTTTTGGCAAAAATTCCAATAATCGATTTGCTTTAGAAATTGCAGTTAATAACAAAAGTTTAGAAGGTAAAGTCTCAAGCAATGTTTGATTTTGTTTATACCTTACAATTCGACTAAAATCTGTACCTTCTTTTAGTACCAAATCAGCGGTAGCATACATCATTTTAGGTTCTCTATATCCACCACTAGGTAAACACATTACATTGGTAGGTTCTTTTAGTGGTCGCAACAAAATATCAAACTTTTTAATACTATATTTGCTAAAACCATCATCTAGAAAAACAAGTTCACAGTTAAGTTGTTTTGCTTTTAAAATTCCTTCTTCTCTATTTTCACTTACTATTATAGTTGCTTTTGGTAATTGAATCGCCAGTAACATCGCCTCATCACCACTTGTATTTATATCTTCAAGTATTTCGCCTGCTTTGCTTATGACAAATAATCCTTGTGAACTTCGTCCATATCCTCGCAAAACAACTGCACAGTTGCTTCTATTTTGAGCCAAGTAAACAACTACGGGTGTTTTACCGCTACCACCTACAATTAAGTTCCCCACACTAATAACAGGAAGTCCAAAATCTTTTGCCTTAGTATTAGCTCGTTTAATCATAATAACAAGATGGTATATAAAAGTAAGAGGAATTAAAAGTAGTGATATAAGTTTTTGGAGAGGAGTTGGGAAGAAGAGATATTCTTCTACCCATAAAACAATTTTTTGCTTCAAGTTATACCCAAGATTCGGCAATCTCTATAATTTGATCACAAACATAATCCACATCTTCATCACTTAGTGATGGATACATAGGCAATGATAATATTTGTTGATAAGAAGTAAGCGCTGAACCAAAAGTAGTTATTTTTAAGCTATATTTATTTTTATAATAACTTAATAAATGTAAAGGAATATAATGTAAACCAGTTGCAATTCCTTTTTCTTTTAAAGCTCGTGCAAACACATCTCTATTTCTACTTACTTTTACAATATATTGTGTAAAGATATGTTCATCTTTATGAGTAGGAGTAATAATATGCTTTAAACCGTCAAGTCTTCTCTCATAGATTTTTGCTATATCTTTTCGTCTCTTAATAAACTTTTCTGTTTTATTTAATTGAGATAAGGCAAAGGCAGCATCTAATTCACTCATATCATATTTATGCCCAATGTCAACAACATCATATATATAATCCAGGTTTCCATGATCATCATATGTTGTTGTAATAGCATGGGTTCTTAAAAGTCTAGCACGTGCTGCGATATCCTCATTGTTAGTTACAATAACACCATCTCTGCTCACTGCAAACTTACCATTTGATGAGTTAGTTGAAAAAATAGTCATATCTGCTTCTAAAGAACCAACCAGTTGACCATTAAATGTTACACCTAAAGCGTTGGTTGCATCTTCAATTAAAATGATTCCATATGTTTGAGCTATGGCATAAAGTCTATCTAAGTCAGTCGTTTGTCCTGAAACAAAAGAAATGATTGCACCTCTTAGTTTTTTAGACTTATTCTCACTTAATATTTTTTCAAATTTATTTAAATCAATATTCATATCTTCCATATTAATATCAACAAATATTGGTTCAGCATCAAAATGACGAACTACTTCAGGAGCATTTACAAAGGCATTTACTGACATTAATATTTTGTCACCTCTTTTTAACTCAATAGCACTTAAGGCTAAATGTAAAGCAGCAGTTGCGTTACATGTAGCAATTGCGTGTTTTACACCAATGAATTCAGCAATAGTATCTTCAAACTCGACAACCTTTGAAGATTCACTATTATTTTCCAAGACTTCCTGAATATGTTCTAACTCTTCAGTACCAATTGAGGGTTTATAAAATGCGATATTCTTCATTGTTAGCTCCATTTAATATTTGCAATTACAGGTAGTTTACCTTTAAATGCATTAGTTTTAATTCGGTGTTCAAGCATATCAATCAGTTTTGATTCAAAACCTTTTTGAACAGCTTCATCTTTTGACAATTTATTATCTACGATTTCTTTTAAGGCGTCATCCATTTGTTTGTAGGTGTAGCCTAAGTCATCTTCATCACTTTGACCTTCCCAAAGGTCTGCACTTGGTTTTTTATTAATAATTGCATCTGTAACATTTAAAAACTTAGCAAATTCGAATTCGTCACTTTTATACATTTCACCCACAGGATTAATTGCACAAGCTACATCTCCAAAAATAGTCCCATACCCCAATAAAATTTCACTTTTATTACTGGTACCAACTACAAGTGAGCTGTCTCGCGCTGAGATATCATATAACACAGACATACGAACTCGAGCACTGTAATTTCCAATTCTAAGTTTATCTCCATTCATATTAGGAGAATAAGCCTTAACCATAGGGGCAATTTCTACAGTTTCATAAGAAATATTAAATCTTTCACATAATTCAATGGCATCTTTAGCACTATCATCACTTGAATACTGAGAGGGCATAAGTACTCCACTCATGTTATCCCCAAAGGCTTCTTTACATAAAACAGCAACCACAGCTGAATCTAAACCACCGCTTATTCCCACTGTAACTTTTTTTAATCCTGTCTTACTTAATTCGTCTTTTAAAAAATGTATCAATTGTTCTTTTATCACTTGCCAGTTCATCAAATTAGTTCCTTATATTAATTTCTCTTTTAGTTTGTATATTCTAACTAATCTTTTTTTGTGTTTTCATAAAGTTCAGCTAACCAAGGTGCATTTTGTTCTCTGAAGTTGGCTTTTTTTGCTAGTAAATCATCTCTCATCGCGATAAGGTCGTCTTCTGTGAAATATTGAAGTAAATTAGGATTTATTTCAATTGCGTCATTTTTATTTGTGACAATTAGCTCTTTTATCTCATTTTCAAGTTCTTTTCTCATTTTACGAACTTTTCTAATATTTGAGACGAATATAATTCCATCTTATTCTCTGCAAAATCATCATCAGGACTTTTACAACATCCACAAGAACTTCCAGCTTCTGTGAGCCTTTCTACATCGTTCAAATTCCTTGCTCCCAATTCTTTTATTGCATGGACAATTTCGCCAAGGGTTACATGTCTACAAGTACAAACTACATATGATTTAGAAAATTTTTTATTATTGATTTTTTTAGACAATTGTGTACCTCTTATGATTTATTGTTTTTTTTAATGAGTTCATAGGCTTCATTTAATTCTTGTAATTTCTTAGTTGCTTCTTCGATAATACTTTCGCTTGCACCCTGACCTGTCACAATATCAGGATGGTGTTTTTTAACCAATTCTCTGTATTTCTTTTTAACAGTACCCATATCATCATCTTCATTTGCACCAAGAGTTTTGTAAGCATCTTCAAGAGTAACAGCTGTATTGTTCGCTTGATTTTCGTAAAATGATTTAAAGGCATTTATGATTTTGTCAAAATCAGCTTTTTTAATCTGAAGAGCATTTGCAATATCTTCAGTTATCATATATTCAGCATCAGAGAAATCACTGTCAATGAAAGCCAGATTAATTAAGTATTCCATTATTTTTAATCGTTTGGAATAATCAGACTTAGTTATTTTAAGTAGTTTCTCACAAACAACAATGGTATTATCAAAACTTTCTTTTTCATTATTGTAGATTTTTTTTAGTTTTTCTCGTATTTCCTCATGATTCTCAAAGTGAGATGAGATATCGGTGAAGGTATGCTTTAAGAGTTCTGCTTCAAGTTCACAAACTGTACCATCTGCTTTTGATACTTTCGCCATCAATGCGATTAAAAGCCCTGCTTCATGATTATACAGATCACCTTCAAATTTTTCTTTAATATTTAATTTAATGTTTTCATATTTTTCTGTTTTATAATTTCTTGCTATGAAAAATAAAACAATACCTATAATTAATAATACCAATAATTTCATACTTTTTTTCCTGTTAAAATTTATACCAAATCAAATAATACGTAAACACTTATTTTTTGAATTGTTATTATAGGAGATTTTATCAAAACTTAGGTAAAATCTCAGCCTAAATATTTATTATAAAAATCTGGAGTAATTATATGTTTGGTATGGGTTTTATGGAAATTTTTCTTGTTGCAGTTGTTGCTATCATTGCCTTAGGCCCTGATAAGTTACCCTCAGCTATGGTTGATATTGCAAAAATGTTTAAAAAATTTAAGGGCTCACTTGATGATGCCAAGTCCACTTTAGATGAAGAGTTACAAATCTCTCAAATGAAAGAAGAAGCTAATAAATTTAAATCACAATTTGACGATACTAAAAATAGTATGAAAATTGACCATCTTGGTTTTGATTCAAATTCACTATTAGAAGACAGTAATACACAAGATGTTGTAGAAGATGATGACAATAGCAGTGATGAAGAAGTGATTACTCAAAAGCCAAAAAAGAAAAAGAAGAAAAAAACTCTTTCAAAAACAAAAAAAATAGAAGAAGTAAACCAAGAGCAAACTCAAGATGACGTAAATATTCCTGAAGATGTTAACCAAGCTGCAAATAAATTTAAAGTTAATTTTGAAGATGAAAATAAAAGTGAGACTGTTTAATGTTTGATGATATAAAACCACATATTGCAGATTTGCGAAAACGTCTTGTAATCTCGGGTATTGCACTGATTGTTACCTTTTTTGCATGTTTTGCTGTATATGAGCCCATATTAGAGTGGATGATGGCTCCTGCAAAAGCTGTGTTACCTGAGGGTACCAGTATGGTAGCTATTGAAATACAAGAAACTTTTTTTACAGCACTTAAAGTGTCATTTTTCTCTGCATTTTTAGTTTCTTTACCTATAATTTTTTGGCAATTATGGCTTTTTATAGCTCCTGGTTTATACGATCATGAAAAAAAGCTTGCATTACCCTTTGTATTTTTTGCAACCCTAATGTTTTTAATGGGTGCTAGTTTTTCTTACTATGTGGTTGTTCCATTTGGTTTTGAATTTCTTATTGCTTTTGGAAACTCGGTAGTTACTGTACTTCCTAGTATTGGTAAATATGTTGGCTTTTTTACCAAACTTCTTTTTGGTTTTGGGGTTGCTTTTGAATTACCAGTTATTACTTTTTTCTTAGCTAAGATTGGACTAGTAGATGATAAATCACTCAAAGATTTTTTCAAATATGCGATTGTACTTATATTTGTATTTTCTGCTTTATTAACTCCTCCAGATGTATTAACACAGTTTTTAATGGCAGGTCCATTAATCTTTTTATATGGAGTTTCAATTTACGTAGCAAAAGTCTTTAATCCATATATAGCACCAGAAGATGCAGAAGAAAATGATGAAGAAGATGATGAAGGCGAATCGGACGATGAAAGTGATGATGAAGACGAACTAGATGAAGAAGAAGATATCTCATACGCACAAAATAAAAATGTTAAAGAGGACAATGCAAAATAATACTTTAGACCCATTAAAAACGTCAAGTTATGACTATTCTTTACCCAAAGAACTCATAGCAACCCACCCTGTTCATCCAGCAGATAGTGCTCGGCTCTTAGTCTACAATAGAGCAGACAGTTCAATCACTCATACTACCTTTAAAGAGATTCTGAATTTCTTGCCTGAGAATATTTCAATATTTTTAAATGATACAAAGGTTATCAAAGCAAGAATTTTTGGAACGAGACCAAGTGGTGGAAAAGCAGAATTACTGTTTAATAAGCCTATGCCAAATGACGAATACTTATGTTTAATTCGAGGTAAAGTACACGTGGGAACCAAGATAACTTTTGAAAATGACTTAAGTGCAATAGTCACTCAATTAAACGAAGATGGAAGTAGACTGGTAAAGTTTTACAAAGATAATAAAGAACTTGATTTCTTAGAGCTTGTTGATATATTAAATACAATTGGTCACCTTCCTCTTCCTCCTTATATGAACAGAGAAGATGAAGAAGTAGATAATATAGATTATCAAACACTTTTTGCTAAAAACTATGGTGCAGTTGCAGCTCCCACTGCATCCTTACATTTCACACCTGAACTACTTGAGCAGTTAAATAGTAAGTACGATATTAATTATCTTACCCTACACGTGGGTGCTGGAACGTTTAAACCTGTAGATGCTGTTGATATTCTCGATCATCCAATGCACAGCGAGTATTTTGAGATATCAGAGCAGAGCAATGAAGCCTTGCAGTCTGATAAAAACATACTGGCAGTGGGAACTACAGTTACAAGAACCATTGAATACAATGCAAGAAATAAAAAAACTTTTGGCGAATGTGATTTATTTTTAAATCCAGCAAATGAACCAATCAGAGTAAATCATTTATTAACCAATTTTCATCTTCCAAAATCGACACTTATTATGTTGATCGCCTCCTTTGTTGGCATCGAAAAGACCATGGAAATTTATGATATTGCCATCAAAGAAAAATATAGATTTTTTTCTTATGGCGATGGCATGTTGATAATTTAAATAAGATATATAAATATACACAATAATAAAAGGAGTTAGTTATGGCAAAATATGTACTATTTGACACAGAAACAACAGGAAATAAGGACGATGATAGAATCATTCAAATTGGAGCAATGATTGTTGATGCAAAACAACCTGTTGAAGTACATGATGAATTATGTTCAAGTGAAGTTGAGATTAAACTTGAAGCAATGGAAGTTCATAATATTACTCCTGACAAATTAGTTGGAAAACCAAAGGCCACTGAAACAAATATTTATAAAAGAATGGAAGAGTTAAATACTACTGAAAACTTTTTAATAGCTCATAATATTAGTTTTGATTTAGGGATGATGGAAAAAGAAGGTTTTTTAAGTCAATATAAAACAATTGACACTTTAAGATGTGCTAAACACCTATTCCCTGATTTACCTTATCACAGACTACAGTATTTACGATATGCATTAGAATTATTTAAAGATGAAGAATCAGAGGCTCACAAGAATAATATTGTAATCAAGGCACATGATGCTATTGGGGATGTTTTGGTAATGAAACTGTTTTTATCAAAACTGGTTGCTAAATGTAGAGAAGCGTATCCAGACTATAATCCAATGGAGAAACTTGAAACATTAACTCAAACACCCGTATTTATTAAAACTTTCAAGTTTGGTAAACACAGAGGAAAAGATACAGCAGAAGTAGCAAAGGAAGATTCAGGATATATCAACTGGATGAGAAAAAATATGGATTTGGATGAAGATTTAAAATATACTTTAGATAAGTTAACTTCAGGTACTTCTACAGACTACTAACACAAGTTTACACTAACGACCTTCACAATATATACTTTAAAAAAAGTATATATTGTTCTACTTTTAAAACTCCAACACTCTTTTTACTAGCTAAATTTTATATAATGATTAAAAAATTAAGCAATTATTAATATGATACTTATTACAGTTTAGATAATAAAATAAAATAAGGATTCTTATGAATAGTTATTTAGAAGTATTACAAGCTAAAGCTAAAAAAGTAAATGCTCCCATTGAAGATTGTATGAATGATTTAGAATGTATTATTGGAGTAATAGCAAGTACGGTCTCACAAAACCTTTCAAGTAATGATTTAAACACTTTAATAGACAAAGCATATGAAATAAATGCTGACATATCAGATTGTAAAAGTAATAAAGAATGCATTTTAGATGCAATTGCTTTACAAGTAGAAGATGTATTAGAAAAAGAATATCATGAATTTCTAAATAGCACTCAAAATCTTGAACCCAAACACCTACTCAATCCTTTTGGTTCTGGTGATTTTGGCAATTTTGGTGATTCAGGATGATTTTTCTTTAAAAATATAAATAGAGATTAAAAGCCAAAAAAGAAACATTTAATAATATAAATACTTTTTTATACCAAATTGAAAGAAACGATATAATAAGTAAAAATAAAAAAAAACTGCTGGTGTTCGAATCAAATAAACATTGCTTTTTAAATCCATCAAATACTCAATAAATATATCTAAAAGTGCCCCCTGTCCAAATAAATGCAATACAAATTCCAAAGGATAAAATACTGTAAATCCAACTGTTAAAAAAGGTGATATGAGTTGCCAGTACGAAGTTATCTCAAAATAAAAATGTGATATGGGATTCATAACTAAAAATATCCACATATTAAACAATATAAACTGGCCTAATTTTGGAATGGTCTTGAAATATTGTAAAAATAAAAATATATAAAAAACCGCAATCAGGGAAAACCACAAAGACAAAGAGAATAAGTACTTTGGGAAAAAGGCGATTATCAATAAAGTAATAATACAAAGGGTTTCATAGGAAAGTAATTTAATATTACGTCGTAATAAATATAAACCAAATATAAACATAACAAAGGCTCTTAATAAAGAAGGTACAACATTTGTAAACACCAAATAAATACATAACACAATTGAACAGACCATAAATACATCGAATTTTTTGTTTCTGTAGGGGAAATACTTACCATGAAGGAAAGAATAAGGAAGGTATAAACACCAGTAACTAACAAACACAATAATTCCTAAATGAAACCCAGAAATAGCGATCAAGTGTGATATCCCAAAAACAGCACAAAAATCACGTATTTCAACACCAAGAGGTACCGCAAAAAAAATAGCATTAAATAGTTCAGCAACCTGCTTATTAGTTTGTTGTGCTAAAACATCTTGAAATAATCTGTTTTTAAAAGTATCTTTTACTCTTAATCTCACACTAAAAGATTGTGTATAAAACCCCTTTAAATACGAAAGAAAATCAATACCTTTACTCGTAATAACCAAATCAATATAATCCATTTTAGAAATTTTTGAATCTTTTAAGATAGTGGTGAAAAATATCATATCTTCATTGTGTATTTTAATAACATTGTAGGAAGGTTTTGGATATATATTTAAAACCTGTCCTGATGTTTTAATTAATTCCTCACCTATGAACCCTTCATACTTCATATACAAGTAGCCCATATTTGCCATATAGACAATAAGTAATAAAAGCAAAAACAGAGCATATTCTTTCTTATTTTCAAGAAGCCTCAAGGAGATTGTTTCGTATTTCATACAATGATATTATCCTAATAAATATCATATTCCAAATGTCTTTTTAATGTCACAGACGAGGTTATATACTTTCAAGTTAATCCCACCTTCACCTAAAACTAATATTCATTTATTACATTTAATTAATCAAAGATAATATATACTTAAGTGTATGTTCTATAATAAAAGGATTGTCCATGTTAGTTAATTCCGCAAGTTACCAAAATTCAAGTTTAAATGCTTTCAAACAAAATATATCTGAGACTTCAAAGCCTGTCAAAAGTGAAGAAAAATCACTAGAAGAGACACTTCAAGAGTCTGCTATTTCAGTATCCATATCCATGAATGCACAAATTGTTTTATTTAGTTTAAATACCAGTGATACCACTAGAGATAATGCATTGATTCAAGGTTCACTTGAAGGAAATAAGGATATGTTTAATTTTCTAGCAGGAAAAGAAGACAGCCATGGGTTCAGCTTGAAAGATATTGGATATGAAGGTAAGGCTATCACTGAATTATCTCCTGATGAAGCGCAAGAGCTACTAGATGATGAAGGTTTCTTTGGTGTTACTCAAACCTCTACTAGAGTTGCCGACTTTGTATTTAGCTTTGCTGGCGATGATGTAGAACTTCTAAAAGAAGGAAGAGAAGGAATAATTAGAGGTTTTCAAGAAGCGCAAAAACTCTTTGGAGATGACCTACCAGAAATCTCTTTTCAAACACAAAGTAAAACCCTTGAACTTATTGATACAAAGATAAATTCCCTAAATAATCAAGAGAGTTCCCAGAACTAGGCTATAGAATACGATTTAGTATCATAAACAGTGTCTCTAAAATGAAATCTAACTTAAATTGTTATGGATTCAATTACTTGATAAGTTATTTATGTATAATAATTACTCACTCAATAAACTATAAGGGAAGCATTTGCTAGGAAAAATTCTAGGATTAAGTAAAAACAGCGATCAAGGTACCATTATAGGAAAAGATGGAAATAGATATACATTTATAAAAAATGATTTCCATAATCAAACCATACCAGATAAAGATGTCTGCGTTGAATTTTTCCCCAATAATAACAAGGCAACTAAGATTGAAATTTGTGAAACTTGTTGCAAAGAAAACCCCAATGTTATATTTGCAATTGCGAGCATATTTATTACACTAATTTTTGGCTTTATTGGTACTTTTATTAGTAGATTATTATTTGCAAAACTACCCATTAAAAATGTTCTCGTTGCAACAACACTGCATTTTATCATCTCAACAATAGTGATAGTTCCAATTATAGGTTATGTTATTTATGTTGTAGGTGTATTATATTTTACTGTACAAAACTATAAACTGGTGATGAAACAATAACAATAAATGCTACAGACAAGCTGCACTTCAAAGTAATGCACTAGCACAAACTAATCTTAGACACACACATATATAAAAAGGAATCAACTTCATGTTAAAAAATATTGGCCTAATAGCATTTATAATTAAAATATCACCTATTTTATTAAAATTTTTCAAATCTGCAAAAGTTATTAAAATTGCTTTGGCTTCTGGTTCAATGCTGGCTTATTCTTATTTGTTCACTTGGGAGTTTGCGGTTATATTATTAGGTGCTATTGTATTTCATGAATATGGTCATATTACAGGTATGAAGAAGTGTGGAATTAAAACAAAAGGTATATATTTAATACCATTTCTAGGCGGTGCGGCTGTTCCCAGTCATAGTTTTAGAAACAGAACAGAAGAAGTGTATGTTTCTCTTATGGGACCTTGGTATGGATTAATTTTGCTTGTTCCTTTTTTGGTTTATGGTGTAATTTTTGAATCAAGTTTGGCAATTGGATTGGCTTCATTCATGGCATTATTAAACTTATTTAACTTAATACCTATCAATCCATTAGATGGAGGAAGAGTAATAAAATCTATTGCTTTTTCACTTAATAGTAATTTTGGTATTATAATTTTATCACTGGGAATTGCAGGTGCAGCTTATTTAGTTTATTTATTTGAGATATGGGTTTTGTTAATTGTAATAATTATAGGTAGCATAGAGTTGTTTTTTGAAGTCATGAATAGAAGAAAACTCATTGTGGATGTTAACTACAATATGAGCACTAGACATATTTTTTCTTATTCAATCATTTATATAGTAACTGTACTTATATTCATAGGTGTTATTTATTTTACAGCAGATTATCCAGGGGCTGATTTGGCACTCAAATTAATTAAGGATGACGCGTAGTTCTAATCGCACGACTCTAAGGATGAATTCAAAAGTGAATCTTTCTATGTACTATACGTAAGCTCACTATTGATTCATCATAAACATTTAAAACAATTGAGTTTTTGAAATAATGATACCATCTAGATCAGCATATAAATACTCGCCTGCATTGATTTTAGCTCCTGCAAACTCTAAATCAACATCTTCTTGGAAGATTGATTCTTTAAAACTTTTTCTAGGACAAGTACCCAAAGCATATAAAGCTACATCTATTTGTGAAGTTTGCTCAATATCTCTAACATATCCATTGATTATTATTCCAGCCCAATTATTCTCTAAAGCATATTTCATTAGATTTTCACCAACAACCGCGAAATACTTTGAATCAACATCAACAACTGCCACTCGCTCTCTTCCTTCACTTTTTAATAAAGTGATTAAAGCGCCATTTTGTTCATCTAGTTTCAATGTCACGATTTCCCCGAAACATTTTGTATTTTTCCCATAAGATTTAAAAATATTGTCTAAAACTTGCACATTGTCTTTGTGTTCATCGCATAAATCAGCTGTATAAAATTTCATTATTTATCCTAGTAATTATTTGAGAAATTATTACATGAATGCTATTAACTTCTTCTTACTTCCTACAAATTAAGGTATTTTTACTAATATTTCGATAATATATTAGCCTTTTAACAATAGCAAATAAAATAATAACTTAGTACTTATTATTTTATTTGGTATAAATACACAACTATGGGAAAAATATGAAAGTAGTAACAGGCGTAGTCGGAAATGATATACATGTTGTAGCAAACAGACTTATTGATTTGTCTTTACAAGCTAGAGGATATGAAGTGTTTAATCTAGGGGTTAATACCTACTTAGAAGAGTTCTTTGATGCAGTCATTGAAACAAATGCAGATGTCCTTTTAATTTCTTCACTTAATGGTGAAGCTGAAGGCTGGGGAAGAGAAGTTAAGATTCTTAAAAGCACGTACGGAAATCAACTGGATGATGTTGTTTTTATGATAGGTGGAAACTTAGTAGTAGGTACTGGTGATTCAGATGATATTGTTCCCAGATTCAAAAACTACGGTTTTGATTTGGTGTTTCATCAAGTTGACTTAACTACAGGATTAGATACCTTAGAAAACTACCTGAAGGATGAATTAAAATGAGTTTATTGCAAGAAGAACGAGAAATAATTTTAAGCAATGAATATGTTGATAATTTTGATTTTGCAGAAGTTGAAGAATTTGTCAAAAATGCCAGCAAAGATTTGTTTATCTCTCACCATTTTAAAAATCAAAAAAAGATGCTTGTTCAGCCTCGTGGTGGATTTCCTACTTATGAAAAACAATACGCACTTTACGAATTTTTTGTAAAATCAGATGTGGATGTTTTACCATTAACCATTGATTCAAACACCAGACTTAATGATTATGCAACTGCTAAAAAAATGTTGCGTTTAAGTGAAGAAAATGAAATAGATATGTTAAATGGTTATCCACTGGTAAGCCACGGATATAGAACCACAAGAAAAATGATTACACATTTTAATAAGCCTGTTTCTTTAAGACATGGAACACCAGATGCAAGACTGTTAATTGAGACAGCAATTGCCTCAGGTATTTTTGAAATTGAAGGTGGTCCAATTACGTACTTACTTCCTTATTCAAAAAACTTTCCACTTGACAAAGCATTTTTGTATTGGAAGTATGTTGAGCGTGTTTGTGCGAACTATTCAAATCTCAACGAGCCTATTAATAGAGAATCCTTTGGTCCTTTAACAGCAACATTGGTTCCACCTTGTATTACCATCGTCATTCAACTTTTAGAGATGTTACTTTCTCTTGAAGAAGGGGTAAAATCATTTTCAGTGTCTTTTGCACAAAATGGTTCCATGAATCAAGACATCGTGACAGGTGCAGTGCTTCGAAAAATGGCTGCATTTTATGCCAAAGAAATTGATTGTGAAGATGCAGCGATTAACCTTGTCTATCATCAATGGATGGGAGCTTTCCCTCAAAATAAAGATTTTGCAGAGCAACTCATTAGTATGAGCACTATAATTGCCTCAATGGTTGGTGCAGATAAAATTATTACTAAAACACGAGAAGAAGCATCTGGAATCCCTACGAAAGAAGCCAATGCCAAAACTGTTGCAAATACACAATATACACTTAGAATCTTAAATGGTCTTCCAAATGTTGTTGATGAGGAAGAAGAAGAAATTTTAACTCAAGAAGTAAAAGATATCATGAGCGCTGTATTTAACGACAGTGCGGATACTTTATGGAGAAAGGTTTTCAACTGTATTAAAAATGGAATTATTGATGTTCCTTTTTCACCTCATATTATCAACCAAAATGAGATGATAACAGTACGAGACAAAAACAAAAATATACGAATTATCAAAAGAGGAAATGTACCTATTTCTGATAAATGTTATAAATTTGAAAAATCAAAATGTGACTTAACAAAAGATACAACATCAATTGTAAATGACATTATCCATGATATAGGAATTATGCAATGGTAGATAAAAATAAACTATTAATAGATATAGGAAGTACCTATTTTAAAGTATGTACGGATGATAAATTAGAGCAACATTTTCGAGATTTTAACAAAGATATTTTTGATGACTTATCTTATAAGTGTGAAAATGTAATCTCAAAATTTAAAAAAGAAGATATATATATTTGTTCTTCTGCAAATGGTGGGCTAAATACGCTTATAATAGGTATTACCAATACTTATTCTCTTAAGTACGCTACAAATATTGCATTTAATTCAGGAATTAATATTATTGATACTGTTTTATATAGAAATATTGAAGAGACATCAATTCCCAGTGAGTTAATAGATGTGGTTATAGTTGTAGGTGGAATAAACAGTATCAAAAATGTTTTTGATGAGCGATTATTCAGTTTCTTGGATAAGGTAACGTATTCTAATATTGTTTTTGTTGGAAGCGAAAAAGACAGCGAATACATCAGCTCAAACGTTGAAAACTTGGTTGTACTACCAAACATCATCAACAATAAACTCTACGTAAGAGAAGATGAATTAAAGAGTTATTTAACAAATCTGTATCAAGCTGATATTATGGGAAAAGAAGACATAAAACATCTTTACGATATCACATCAAACCAGATATACTCTACGCCATATATTGTTAATAAAACACTTTCAAAAATTAATACTAAGTTTGTTATTGCTGACCCATATATTTTAATCGATATTGGAGGAGCCACTACTGATATTCATTATTCAAAAGACTTGGTCAATGACAATATGGTAATTGACACTGCCTATGACAGACTTGTATTTAAAAAATTGGGAGTTTATAAATCCAAAGAATCATTGATTTTTTCTGCAAAAAACAATGAATTTGTATATGAATTACTGGCTCATTTAAAAGTAACAGAAAACATTTTTGAAGAGCAAAGTGAAAAAGCAACCAAAACACTCATGCAGCTGGCTATTTTTCTTGTACTGTGTAAGGTATCAGCTCATAATGACGCCTATATTACTTTAAAATTAAATGTTTTAAATTCAGTCGTATTTACTGGTGGTATTACTAAAGTGCTCCAACAAGAAGATATAGAAAATATCGTTTCATTTTTTTACCAAAAGATTTTAAATTCAGCACACAAACCAACTTTAGTTCTAGATAGCAATTATGATATCTGGACTTTGGGTATTGTGAGTTAAAGGAATAGTATGTCAATAAATTGTATCAGAACTCTAATAGAATCAGCGAACAATACGCATCCAAAAAAAACGGCTATTGTTTGTGAAAATAAAAGTATCACTTACGAAGAATTATTTGTAAAAGTTAATCAAGTAGCTTTTTACTTAAAAGAATTGGATTTACCAAAAGGTAGTCGAGTTGGTCTTTACTCAAATAAACAAATTGATCAAGTTGTGGCAATTTTAGCCATTTTATCAACAGACTATATCCTTGTACCACTAACAACTTTACTTAAAAGTGAACAAGTTGAATATATCATTCAAGATTGTGATATTAAATGTATCATCACAGATAAAGTAAAAATCAAAAGTATTGAGAAGTTTAACTTTGAGGGTCATCTAATTTCTTTTGACACTACAGATAAACAAACTGCTTCATTTGAAGAGATATACAAGTATTATAATAAACCTTACGAATGTAATGTTTCAGGTCATCAAAATGCTGTTATTACTTATTCTTTTGGATTAAGTGGACGTCCTAAAGGTATTGTAATATCACATAGAAACCTAATTGATTCAGCACGTGTGGTTTCTCAATATTTAGATCTAAAAGAAGATGATGTTATTTCAGGGATTTTAATTTTTAATCTTGATTATGGTTTAAATCAAATTTTTTGTTCTTTATACAAACAAGCAACTTTAGCGCTACACCGATTTTTACTTCCAGTAGATTTCTTCAACCATCTAATCAATGACAAAGTATCTATTTTACCAATTATGCCAATCAACTTAACTCAAATATTTGACGAAGATATGAGTAAGCTACCAAGTGCTCATATATTATCCAATGTAAGAATAATCACTTCTTCAGGTGGTAATGTTACAAGTAAAATGGTTCATGATGTGGAAAAACTATTTGATAATGCAAAGTTTTATTCTATGCATGGTTTAACAGAAGCTTTTAGATCAACTTATTTAGAACCAGAACAATTAAAAATAAGACCAACGTCAATTGGAAAAGCTATTCCAGATGTTGAACTTTATGTTATTAACGAAGACGGAGAGGAGTGTAAACCAAGAGAAGTTGGAGAGCTGATTCACCGTGGTAGCTATATCTATAGAGGTTTTTGGAATGGAAAAGAAGAAACCAAAACTAGATTTAAAAGTATCAAGATACTGGATAAAGTTCTCAATCTTGAAGGTAACTTAGTCGATGAAATAGTCATAGCAAGTGGAGATTATGTATATAAAGATGAAGAAGGTTATATCTTTTTTGTGTCAAGAAATGATGATATGATTAAATCAAGAGGGTTTAGAATCAATCCAATTGAAATTGAAACAGTTGTACAAAACAATATTAAAGAAATAAATAAGTGTGTTGTATTTTCAATAGAAAATGAAGAAATAGAAGAGGAAATCGTTTTAGTATATACAAGTGCAAATGAAATATCTAAAAATGAAATTCTATTTGAACTTAAAAAACATTTAGCAAGCTATATGTTGCCAGCAAGAATTATTTTTAGAAAAAACTTACCTCTAAATCCACATGACACATCAAAAGTAAACAAGCAAGAACTGAAAAAAGAAATACAAGAAGGTAAATAGTCAAACCTCTTAGGATGATAGATAATCATCCTGAGTAATATAATTACCCTAAGTGTTTGGTTCTGTAGGTCTATTTAAACTGAATTTTGTTGCTTTCATCATCTTTATCTTTAAAGTATTGATAAAAAACAATGGATGTTATTAAACACACGACAGCTACAAGAGTGAGCAATATAGATTCAGTCATAATCTTCCCCTAATGTTTTGGATGCAAGAACTCATCTATCCAATTTGGTTTTGTAAATTTAACCCAAATCTCATCTGGAACAAAACTCAAAATGGCTAGAAAAACTAACATAACAAGTAAAAATATGACTTCAATACTTAATTCAAACATAGCAATGTCTTTAATCAAATCTGACACATTCACATCCCAAAATTATATTTTTTTGACATTAAAATAGTAATAAAATAATGTGGCAAAATTGTGGTATTGAAATAAATATTTCAATATTTTACAATCATGCCACAATTTTTATGGTATCATTAAAAAAATAATAAAACTTGGATTGAAATACACCCAAATCAAAAGAGAAACTGAATGAAATTACTAGTCAAGCTAATATTTGTTGCTATCTTTACAAGCGCATTATTTGCAGAAGATTTTTCCGAAATGAGTACCCAAGAACTTATTGCAATCATGGGATATGTCAAAAAAAATAATTTACCTAAATTTAAAGCAGAATTACGGAGTAGAGTTTCTTCAATGAGTCAAGCAGAGCGAAAAAAATATAAAAAAAATCTATCAAAAATGAAATAATCCATGAAACAAAAAATTCTTATACTTGAGGATGATTTAACTTTAAATGAAACTCTTGCAGATTTTTTTGAAGAATTAAACTACGAAGTCGTATGTGTTTATGATGGAGAAGAAGCTTATTCCAAGATGTATGAAAGTAATTTTGATCTTTTTTTACTTGATGTTAATGTACCTTCAATGAATGGTTTTGAGTTACTCAAAAATGTACGGGCACAAAATATAAATACTCCAGCGATTTTCATGACATCCTTAAATTCTATGGATAACCTAGAAGAAGGCTATGACAGTGGTTGTGATGATTATATAAGAAAACCATTTATCTTAAAAGAACTTCACTTAAGAGTTAAAACAATTTTAAATAGAAGTTTTCATCATGTCAATGATGAAAAAATAAAAATTAGTGAAAATATTTATTTTGATATTAATACAAATATCTTATATAATAACAATGAAATATGTAATATTAAAAACAAAGAAGCAAAGTTGCTGAAGTTTTTTTTACAAAATAAAGATCAAATAATTACACATGATAGAATATACGAAGCTTTATGGGAGTACGATGAAGACTTTAGTGAAAATGCCTTACGTACTTATATAAAAAACATACGTAAAATTATAGGAAAAGAAAAAATTGTTAGCATTAAAAAACTCGGTTATCGATTTACATCACAGTGAGAAGAAAACACTAATAGGCTTCTTCTCTTTATATATAACCCTATGTATTGTCATACTTATTTTTATTTCTTTTGTATACTATAAATTCCAAAAAGACTTGATGCTAAGTGAAAAAAGAATCAATCTTCAAAACTATTCCAATGAATTTATCATAAGACTAAAACAATTGCATATCAATTTTGATAAAAGTCAAGTTTATCCTAGAGATACTCGATTTAAAAGTGCAATTTATGACAGCGACAAACAACTTATTTTTTCCACCCTTAAGTCATCTCATGTTCAATTAGACAACATTGTATACACAAGCAATAAAACTATTCATTTTATCAAAGAACCAGAATCATATTACTTGGGGGCTAGATATGTGATTTTAGAAATTGAAGACGACTTGGAGTGGTTTAGCAAAATCGAGCAGGAAATACTTATCTTTACAAGTATTGGTTTAATTTTCATGTTGTTTATTGGATATTGGTTATTACAATTGTTTATTAAGCCCATGAGAGACGCTATGCATTTATTAGACAGATTTATCAAAGATACTACCCATGAGTTAAATACGCCCATTAGTGCCATTGTAGCCAATGTAGAAATGATTGACACAAGTAACTTAGATGAAAAATTAGCTCGTAAAATTAAAAGAATTGATATAGGGGCAAAAACCGTTTCTAATATTTATCAAGATCTTACTTATCTAACACTTAATCACCAAATCATGTCTCAAAATGAATACTTGGATGTTGGACAAATACTTCATCAACGAGTTGAGTATTTTACAACCTTGGCAAACGTTAAACATATAGCATTTAAAATGAATATTAAAGAAGATGTCATATTATTTATTGATGTAAAAAAGCTATCCAAGCTTATTGACAATCTTATTTCAAATGCAATTAAATACAATAAGATTAACGGTTCCATACAAATTACACTTTCAGAAAAAAACTTTACTATTGAAGACAGCGGAAAGGGTATCAAGAAAGAGCAATTAGATTTACTTTATGAAAGATACTCAAGGTTTGATAAATCAGTTGGTGGGTTTGGAATTGGATTAAATATTGTCTCAATGATCTGCAAAGAATATAATTTAAATATCCACATTAGCTCAGAAATAAGTATTGGAACAAAGGTGGATGTATCATGGAAATAAACGTGTTTATAAAAAAAGCACTCCAGACAATATTTTCATTTGGACTATTTTTATTATTATTGATTACTACTGAAGTTCAAGCCAGCGTTTATACGAAAAACTGTATCGCTTGTCACAAAGAAATACCTGTTAGTATTGACAAGTACTTTTATAGATATCTCTTAAAATATAGCAGTGAAAAAAAAGTAAAACATGCTATTAAATACTATTTACAAAACCCAAGTCAAGAAAAGACTGTAATGGCAGATGCATTTATCAATAGATTTGGAATTAAAAAGAAAACAAAACTAAATGAAGAACAGCTAAACAAAGCCATTAATGAATATTGGGAAAGTTATAAGATATTTGGAAAACTCAAGTAGTTAGGATACTTTAGTACTCCAAATAGTTAGGCTATTTTCGGATGTACAATAGCCAAAATACTAAAAATACAAATAACTCAATAAAATTACCACCCTCCTCCAAGTGCACAATCATTTCACTTTTATTATCTACAATTCTATATACATAACAAGACGTGTATGTAAATATCATTTAAATTTTCAAACAAAAGTTTGATATTTTATCCAAGAGGAAAAACAATGAAAAATATAGGATTAAAAATTTTCGCAGCATGTGTCGTTTTAAGTGCATCTACTTTATTTGCAAGTGGAGCAGATTTATACAAACGATGTGTAGGATGTCATGGAATCAATGGAGAGAAACAAGCGCTGGGTAAAAGTGAAGTTATTACAGCATGGGACAAAGAAAAAACATTCGCTGCACTAAAAGGCTATAAAGATGGTTCATACGGTGGACCTATGAAAGGTGTTATGAAAGGTCAAGTAATCAGATTAAGTGATGAGGAACTAAAAGCCTTATCAGAACATATTTCAACTTTAAAATAAATACAAATAAATAAAAGGAATTATCATGAAAAAAATACTACTATTTTTATTAATATCATTTGGACTACTATTTGCAGATACGAGAGTATATCACAAAAAAGTAGATGTTATTAGAAGTGAAGCATTGTTTAAAACCATAAGTAAAAAAGTACCTTATGAAGAGTGTTTTGATCATGAATATACACAAAAAGTTCCATCATATTCCAACAGAAGAGCTACCAAAGATGACAGTTTAGGACTAGATACACTTTTAGGCGTAACAGGTGGCGTTGTGGTAGGGAACCAAATAGGTAAAGGTAATGGTAAAGTTGCTGCAAAAATCATAGGTGGTTTGTTGGGTGGTGTAATTGCCCATGAAATCAGAAATAATGGAAGAGCCAGCTCTCAAAGTCAAAATAATGATTACTACTATGAAACTAAGAATGTAAGAAAATGTACAACAAAATATGATACGTATGAAGAAGAAGTACAAATTGGATACAAAAATTACTTTATGTACCAAGGAAGAGAAGTATATAAAATCACAAAAAGACCTAGAAAAAATATCTCTATAAAAAATACAATTTCATTTTAAATTCTTTGAAGATAATTTTATCTTCAAAGAGATAAACAAATATCATTTTAGTTAATGGCAATAGCTAAGATAATTTTACATTTCGCAATTCTCTTCTTATCACATTAATTTTACATTAATTTTTATATATATTTTGATAACATAATATTTAATAAAGATAAAATCAACAAAAATATAAAGTGAAACTCAATTTTAATGAATACTCAAATAACGCTCAATGAAGACCAACAAGATTGTTTGCAAGAATTAATGAATATTGCATATGGCTCAGCAACAGCAGCCATATCAAGTATTCTAGATGCTTTTGCAACCTTAAGTGTCCCAGAAATTTCTATCATAGATACAAAAAATCTTAAAACACATTTGTTGGAAAATATTGAAGTTGAAAATTCTCATTATATTTCTTCCCAAACTTTAAATGGAAAAATTGCAGGAGAGTGTCTTTTTGTGATAGGTGAAAAGTCATCACAAAATTTGGCCAGAGAATTTGGATTTGAAAATGAAGAGATGTCGCAAAATGAACTGTGTGATATCATCCTAGAAATAACAAATATTTTGTCTTCAGCAACCATAAGTAAACTAGCTGATGAGATGGGTACCAATGTATCTTTTTCACCTCCCCACATCCATATTTTAAATTCAATTGAAAATTTTGATAACCAATATTTAGAAAAATATCAAAAGGTCATCGTTATTAAAACTCAACTCAACTTTGAAAACCAAAATATTAATGCAGAACTACTAATCCTAACTACAGATGACTCAATAGTATTCGTAAGAGATATGTTAGATAAAATTTTAGAAGACTTTTAATGAATACAAAACAAAAATTTGATTTAATCTGTGACACTGTTGATAATGGTATTATTTTATTGGATCAAAATCTAGAAGTTCACTTTTGGAATAATTGGCTGGTCGCAAGAACCAATATATCCCAAGAACAAATAAAAGGTAAAAATCTACAAGACTTTTTTCCAAACATCAATAAAAAAACCCTTGATAGAAAAATAAAAACCGCACTTAATTTAAATTCACCAACTTTTTATAATTCTGATATCAATCATTATCTACTAGATATTGAATTAAATAAAGTCACCAACAAGGTCTTTAATTATATGAGGCAAGGAGTTACTATAACTCCATACGACAAAGATTCAGGAATGGTCATCATTTATATTTATGACACTACTTTATTGTCCGAGATCAATCATAAATTGGAAATAAGAAACGATACGCTTAAACAAACCCAAGTAACTCTAGAAGAAGAAATCAATAAGATTGAACTTTTATTGGATGCAACCATGGATGCAATGTTTGTTTTTGAACAAGACGTGTGTGTTAAGGTGAATGAACTTGGTATTGAACTATTTGGCTTTGAAAGCAAGCAAGAAATACTTGGTAAGCAAATTTTTAATTTTTTAAAAAATAAATCTGATTTAGACCTAACACAGTTTTATAATAAGCCTTTCGAAACGCAAGTAATTAAAAAAGACGGAAGTGACTTCCCTGCCCTCATAAAAATAAAGAAAATTGTCTTAAATGCATCAAAGATTGAAATTATGAGTATTGTTGATTTAAGTGAACTCAAATCAAAAGATAAACTCATAGCAGAACAATCAAAACTCGCTGCCATGGGAGAAATGATTGGTAACATAGCTCACCAATGGAGACAACCTTTAAACACAATCAGCACAGCAGCAAGTGGTATAAAACTCCTAAAAGAATGTACTGCTTTAACAGATTCTGACTTGGACGAATCCTTAGAAGGTATTATAAAAAGTGCAAAATACTTATCCCAAACCATTGATGATTTTAAAGATTTTTTAAAAGGTGATAAAGAAAAAACAAAATTTAATTTAAAAGTTAATATTAAAAAAGACTTATCAATTCTAAAAGGCATGTTAAAGAGCTCCCACATTCAAGTCATTGAAACACTAGACTCATCATTGGAGTTGTTTAGTTATGATAATGAACTTTCACAAGGTATTATAAATATATTGTCCAATGCTAACGATGCTTTTAAAGAAAGTAATGAAGAAAATAAGTATATATTTATTTCTACATATATAAAAAACAATCATGCAATCATAGAAATAAAAGATAATGCAGGTGGAATACCCACCTCAATCATTTCGAAAATTTTTGAGCCTTACTTTACCACCAAACATAAAAGTTTGGGAACAGGCTTGGGATTATACATGACGCAACAAATCATAAAACAAAATATTCAAGGTCAAATAACAGTAGAAAATAAAACCTATACTTATGAAAATAAAAAATACATAGGTGCTAACTTTTCTATACAAATACCTCTTTAACATAAAGCCTTAATATAGTATCTTTGGCTACCTATTTTTCAAACCTTGATTGACTTAGACTCAAGTTTTGGATATAATCCCATAAATTATACACATACAAAAATGTAACTTAACGGGAGAACAAATGGCCAAAAGTTTGTACGAAACTTTAGAAGTAAACGATACCGCAACAGCAGCTGAAATTAAAAAATCTTATAGAAAACTAGCACGGAAATATCACCCTGATGTAAACAAAGATAAAGATGCAGAAGAAAAATTTAAAGAAATCAATGCAGCTTATGAAGTATTAAGTGATACAAATAAAAAGAATCAATATGATCAATATGGTGATTCTATGTTTGGTGGTCAAAATTTTCACGATTTTGCACAAGGTCAAGGTGGTGGTGTTGACTTGGATGAAGTTCTTAGAAACATGTTTGGTGGTTCTGGTGGTTTTGGAGGTGGAGGCTTTGGACAAGGCGGATTTGGACAAGGTGGATTTGGTGGTTATGAACAACCAGACTTAGATGTTCAAGCACAAATTACTATATCTTTTGATACTGCTATTTTAGGTGGGAAACAACATATTTCATTAAACAATAATAATTTTGACATTAAAATACCTGAAGGTATTAAAGATGGTCAAAAAATTCGTGCAAAAGGTAAAGGTAAATCAATGCCCGGTCATCCCCCTGGTGATTTGATTATAAAAATCAATGTGGCTGAGAGTATTGAATATGAAAGAGAAAACTTTACCCTTACTAAAACATTTGATATTCCTTTGAAAACTGCTCTTTTTGGTGGAAAAGTTGAAATAAAAACCATACATAAGGACATCACTTTAAAGGTGCCTTCAAACACAAAACAAAATCAAAAGTTTAGAGTCAAAGAACTGGGTGTTTTAAATAAAAAAAGTGCATCTAAAGGTGACTTATATCTAAAAGCAAATATAGTACTTCCAAAACTTGAAGACTTAGATGAAAGTCTGGTTACAATGATGGAAGAAAAATTACCAGCAAACTAAGGTAGAAATATGGATAAGAGTAACAGTTATATAGAACCTGTATATTTAATAAGTGCCGTAGCGCAAATACTTAATATCCATCCTCAAACCCTACGTCAATATGAAAGAGAAGGCCTTATTAAGCCTTCTCGAACAAATGGAAAGATTCGACTTTACTCTCAACAAGATATTGACAATATCAAAACAGTTCTAAGATTAACAAGAGACTTAGGCATAAATCTTGCAGGCGTTGATGTTATACTAAAGTTAAATAAAAAAATTGAAGAGCTTGAAAATGATATTGAGAAATATAAAACAAGAATAAGAGATATTGATGGGGTTGGAGTAGTACCTTCTTCAAAAGCATTGGTACTTAAAAAAAGTTCTTATGAAATCGTGATTGTAGAAGAGTAAAACTCTCCTACTTTTATAACTGATATTTAACGACGTAATTTCTCATTAGAGGTGGAAGATCAAGATAGTTTTCATCATCTGGCGATAATTGTGAATTAGTATTTTCATTTGAACCACTTGATTCAGATTCGAAATTTTTAACTTCTTGTTTTGATTCAAACCCCGTTGCAACTATTGTAATCTTCACTTCGTCTTTTTCAAGAGTATCATCAGATGTTGTACCAAATATCACTTCAGCATTATTATCAATGGTGTCATGAATAGTTCCCATAACATTATTAATAGTAAATAATGAAACTTGAGGATGAATGTTAAAATGGATTAATATCCCTTTTGCACCACCCAAAGATACTTTATCCAGTAATGGAGACTCAATAGCGTCCTCTAAAGCTCTTTGAGCTGCATCTTCACCTTTGGCCTTACCAATTCCCATAAGAGCCATCCCACGGTGCTGCATTATTGTTTTTACATCAGCAAAATCCGTATTAATATCTGAGTTACCGGGATTTAAAATAACTTCACTCATTCCATTTACAGCTTGAAATAAAATATTATCAATAATTTTAAAAGCATCTTTCATACCAATGCTTTCATCTATAATTTCAAGTAATCTATCATTTGGAATTACAATAATTGAATCACTGACTTTTTTAAGTTCTTCAAGTCCTAAATTTGCCAGGCCTGCTCTTTTTTTACCTTCCCAAGTAAAAGGCCGAGTGACAACAGAAACAGTTAATGCACCTACATCTTTAGCCGCATTTGCAATAATAGCAGCAGCACCTGTTCCAGTTCCTCCTCCAAGACCAGCAGCAATAAAAACGATATCTGCACCATCAAGAGAGTTTTTAATGTCATCATAACTTTCAACAGCGGCATCACGCCCAACTTCTGGTTTCATACCAGCACCTAAACCTTTAGTCAGTTTAAGTCCAAGTTGGATTTTCTTAGGTGCTTTTGAAATATGAAGTACCTGCAAATCAGTATTAGCAGCAATTAAATCAATTTTATGACTACCTTCGTTGATCATATGATTAATCATATTACAACCACCACCACCTACTCCAATAACGGCAATCTTTGCAACATTATCAGACAATACTTGAGTAGGCATATTGATTTCTATATCATCAACTTTAAATAAATTATTTTCCATTAAAACCACTCCGATACTTTATTCCAAAATTTAGATACACCTTTTTTCTTGGCACTTCTTGGAATAATTGATAATGGAGTAGGTTCACTTTCAACGTGATTTGTCTCACTTTCTTTATTAATTGGTTTAACAATTTTAGGCTGATCATAAGTTTGTTGTACTCTTTGTCTTAGTTTTTTATTTGAATCAAGTTCAAAACTTGCATTGGTATTTAAACCATATAATAAAAGCCCTACAATAGTTGACATAGTAGGATCTTCAAAGTTTACATAACCATTTTTAATATTTGCAGGACTTGCTATTTTAATAGGAATATTTTCAAAAACATTTGAAGCAAGTTCTTTAATACCAATTAATTGACTCATTCCACCAGTAATCACAATACCAGCACCCATATAATCAGAAACACCACTATCAATAATTTTCTCTTTGATTAAGATAAGTGTCTCTTCCACACGTGCATGAATAATTGTTTGTACAGAATCCAAGTCCATTTCTTTGGTATTTTGTTCGTCACCAATAATGGGAATTTTCACCTTTTTGATTGCTAAGTCATCATTTTTATATGAGTTTAATAAGTTTCCATATTTTATTTTTAACATCTCAGCAGCATTTGGAGGTGTATGTAACATAACCGATAAATCATTGGTAATATGAGAAGAACCAACAGGAACAAAATCATTATGTACGATAGACTTCCCTTTAAAACAAACGAAGTCTGTTGTACTTCCACCTATATCAATCACACCAGTACCAAATCTCTTTTGTTCTTCATTTAGAACAGACACAGCAGAAGAATAACCATTCAGTACAAAATTACTGACTTCTAATCCAGAAGCTTTCATAGCCCCCTTAATGTTGGTTAAAACTGTCTTTTTGGTTGTAACAATATATACAGATACTTCCAGCCTTGCACCGTTCATATTTAGAGGATTATCAATAGATTGAGAATCATCTACTTTAAAATAAATTGGTAGAACATGAACCACATCATATTCTGGAACAATCGTTGCATTGTACAAAGCCATTTGAAGTACTTGGTTAATTTCATTTTTAGTAATTAAACCATTAGGAACGTTAACACTTCCTACACTTCTAATACCTTTTGTACTAGCACCTGAAATTGAAACCAGTGTTGAATCAATACTACTTTGAGTACTTCTTTTGGCATTTTGGATTACACTATTAATAGCAGTTGATGCTACTTCAATATTTGTGATTAACCCTTTATTGATACCGTCACTTGATTCAATACCCATACCTAATATATTAATATTACCGTTTAAATCATTTTGTGCAACTACAGCCGTTATATTTGTAGAGCCAATATCAATTGCTAAAAGAGTATTACTCAATTAATGTTCCTTTCTACCGTTTGTATCACTTGTATTTTCATTTAATGATTGTTGTACTTCGTATCTGTCTTCTAATCTCTTTAGAAAGCTAGACATTAATTCACTGTTTTGTAAATCGCTTAAAGTACTTTTAACAATACTGTCTTTTTTTTCATCATACTTTGAAAGTCTACTATCATTGATGTTATATAAAACAATTTTATCTTCAATATTTATTTGACCTTTTTGTACCGTAACAGCAAATAATGCATTTAAAAATTGAGCTGCCTCATTGGCATTTAATCCTGTGATCTTATCTAAAGATTCTCTATGGATATATCCCAGTTTAACCCCATTAAAATTTTCAAGTTCTTTTTTTGCAAGTTCAGCTAGTTTCGTTTTCTTAGATTCAATATCAAAATCTTTTTTTACAGCATGTTTTGCAACATCATAACTTAAAGGTTTTGGATTAAATTGGTTTACAACTCTAATTAGAATATAGTTATCACCTTCTAAAAATGGTTTAATTAAATTACCTTTTAAAGCGGTTCTTACTTTTTCTCTATTTTCAGCACTAAATCCTAACTTATCTTCAAAAACAATTGATGAGTCAGTTATATTTTTTTCACCTTTTTTAACTTTTAAGTAATTTTTCAGAGCAACTTTTTTAGTTTTCTTAACATTGATAGCCCTTACTATTTCAAGTGTAGCCTCTTCGATACTTTTTAATTTTCCATCAGTTTTTTTGAAATCATTTTTATTTTTGTCAAAATACGTTTTAATATCTTCTTTTGAGGGAACGTCAGTTGAGATTGCTGTCTTTTCCATTTGTAATTCATAAGAATTCATAGACATGTATCTGTTTTTGTTCTCTTCCCAGAATTTTTTTCTCTCATCTTCTGTATTAGATACCTGAACATCTTTTAAATCTAAAATTTTAATATCAACATTATCTTCTAAATAAATTAATTGATTAAGATTTTTAATTTCTGCTGCTGTTGGTTCAATTTGAAATAAAGCTTGAATTTTTTGTAAAAGTAAATTACTTTTTAAACCCTCTTCATATTCTACAGGAGTAGTTCTATTTTGAGTTAACACTCTAACATATGTTTGTTTGTCAAATTTACCACCAGATTGAAAAGCGGGATTCTGTACTAATTCTTGAGCAATGTCTCTTTTTGTAATATCTAAACCTAATTCATCACCATATGATAAAATTAAATTCTTTTGAATTGTCATTCTATACGCAGCATCACTAAGATTTAATTGTCTAGCAACATCTTGATTAAATTGAGCACCCATCATTTGTTGGTATTGTGCGTAAAGATTGCTGTATTCTCTTTGGTATTCTTCAAGTGATACTTCTCTGTCACCAACTACTGCTACAGTTCCAGAAGCACTACTATTTAGGGCACTTACTACACCAGGCGCAGCAATACTTCCTATAAAGGCAGCAACACTAATCCAAAGTGTAACAACTAGCCATTTTTTATGTCTTTGCATCCATGTCATCATAAAATATATTCCTCTTAATAATTTTAGATATATTACAGAAAAATTACTTGTAGCTTATTTAAATTGTTTCACTCATTAGGTCATTTATGACAGATTCTCTCTTAGTTGTTTCAATTCTTTTGCAGGCACTTTTAAAGGCATCTTCTTCACCCACGATATAACACATTTTTTTGGCTCTTGTAATTGCTGTATAAAGTAACTTAGTATTGTGCATAATATAATGAGAAAAGGTCATAGGAATGAGTGCATTCTCATATTCCATACCTTGAGTTTTATGTATGGTCAAACAATATGCCAAACTTAAAAGGGAATCTAACATATCAAAATCATAAAAAACAACCATATCATCATTGGGATATAAAACGATACATTTATTTTCTTCAAAATCAAGTTTAATTATCATACCAAGCTGCCCGTTAAATACTCTTTTTTCCATAAAGTCAGAAGAACCATTTTTATACATATTCATGGTTTTGGCTTTCATGTTTTCATTTTTAATATGTATTACTTTATCCATCATCTTATATTCATATAATTTGGTTTGCTTAGATTTTTCGCGGCTACTGTTAAAAAGTTTTTGAAGTTGGATATTTAAGTTCTCAACTCCCAAACTTCCAGCTTTCATAGGAGTAATCACTTGAAATAAAGTTAAAGATTTTGAGATTTTCTTATCCTTAATTAAAGTGTATAAATCTTTAATATATGTTGAGGCGACATGTAAAATTGTATTTAAAATTCGTTCTGAATTTTGAACTCTTACATCAGAAAAATCATGGGGTGAAGCAGAGTTTTTAATGGCATAATAATTATCTATAGAAACATTTATAAATTTGAAATCTTCATAGGGTTCATTATATGCAGGCAGTTCCCCTTGTCTTATGTCATTTGCTATTAATGCGATAGCTTGGTTTTCATTTTGACGATAAATTTTTGTTAATTTACAAATGGTGGCCAATTCATATTTAATACTATCTGCGAGTATATTTCCAGCACCAATGGCAGGAAGTTGTCCGTCATCACCCACAATTACAAAAATACATTCAGGGTGCATTTTAGAAATTATCTGATAGAAAGTCACCGAATTTACCATAGAAGCTTCATCTAAAAGTATAACTTTATAAGGGAAGAAGTCTAATTCTTTGTGTTTTACCAATAAAGATTGAATGGTACCGCTGTTATATCCAGTGGTATCTGAAATTCTTTGAGCTGCTATTCCACTAAGCGCTGTACAAATTATATCATCATAAGGTACTATCTCTTGTAATAGTTCCAAAACAGCCCTACTTGAGGTTGATTTTCCAGTTCCAGCGTATCCAATTAAAAATAATACACTGTCTCCATTATTGATACACTCAACAGCACCCGCTTGCTCATCACTTAGGGTAAAACCCAAAGTTTTTTCTTTTTTCTCGATGTACTCGTTAAAATTAGAAACAATTTTTGGATTTGGGCCTTCATTTTGTCTAATTTTAAAAAACTCCAAGATTCTTTTTTCTGCAAAATATAACATTGAAGGAGAGTATCTGTCCACTTTTGTTTGATGGATGTCTTCATCAGCTAACATTTTGGTCACTGCATTTTCATACAGAGCATGTTCATTAAAAAAGACCAAAGATTCATCCAAGAGTTTAAATAAATGTTCTTTTTGAATTGAGCTATTTCCATTATTATCACAGTATTCTCTTAAAGTATAATTCAAACATGCCATGATTCGGAATTCAGACCTTGCATCTATTCCCAATGATTTTGCAATTTCATCGGCTCTTTTAAATCCAATTCCTTTAATACTTATTAACACATAAGGGTTTTTCTTGATGTATTCAATTACGTTCTCTACTTCACCAAACTGAGTATAGATTTTTGTAATTAAGTTTCGGGTAACACCATATGGAGAGAGGAAAGAACCCAATTCTCGTAAGTGTTTAAATTTTTGCCAAGAAGAAATAATGATTTTAAGTTTTTTCTCCTTAATACCCTTGAAACCCAATAGCTCATCGGGTCTATCATTTAGAATTTCAACCAATTCATCGTCTGTAAATTTTTCCATTAAATCGTGAGCTACTTTTTTCCCAATACCTTTTACAATTTTGGTTAAAAAGAAAAAGAGCTCAGCTTCTTTAATTTCCAAGGTATCAAATGCAAATTGCACCCCATATTTTTTGTGGGTGACCCAAGTACCCGTTAAAATAATCTCTTCACCAATAATATTTTCAATCTCAGTATCAAAATAAGACCCACAAATTTTTTGATCATTTTCAAGTACACAGATACTAAATTTTGTCTCTTCATTTTGAAAAAGAACTTTTTTTATGACACCTGTCAGGTTAAAAGTTTTAACTTCTTCCATTAAAACTCCCCTTAAGTTTTTTTCTAATAACCATCATCAAACTTTTTGTGTTTATGCTTGTCTTTTTTGTAGTTATTTCTATTTTTTTCTTTTTGTAATAAGTTAGCTTCTTTTAAAAGAGAGTCCCTCTCATTTTCAAAGGTTTTTGAGTGGTTAGTAATCGATTGGAGAATCAAATCGATGAATTTTTTTAGTCCTATTAAATAATTAGAAGTCAATGTTACTTCTTTAGCTTTTTTCATTTCTTCATAGTTTTTAAGTGTTCTTACTTTAAAACGTTCAAAGTCAAAATCACTCAACTTTAGTAAAGCAATAGATCTTTTAGAAAATTTCTCTAAAACTCGTATATATCTTATTCTTAATTCTTTTTCATTCAATTCATTCATATGTTTGTTATTCTTATTTTTTAAAGATTATATCCAATAATAGTTTTACTTTATCCTACTTTTTAATCATTCCGCAAAATTCTTATGACCATTTTTGTATTCATCAGCTTTTAACAAAATCATTAATTGGTTTCTTTTGATAATTGGACCTTGATGTTTTACACATCAAGTAGCAAAAATTAAAAAATCAAGTATAGTTTTAGAAGTAATACACACAGGGTGTTTTTGACTTTCATACCATCTCCTTACCTTACTCAACTTATCATATTGGATGTTTAAGTTTTTATAAAAAATGATTTTCATTTAATTTAATTATAACTATATTATTTTCTGTATTTTATCTATACTAAAGAAAGGTATAACAAGCTTTTGCATTTTATGTTATACTATAGTTATGATAGTTTCAAATAATACACTTTTAAATATTCTTATACCAAATAATAATAGTGCATTAAAAAATGTTTTAAAAGAAGCCGATGCCAAACAACTAAGTTCAAATACAAAAGACGGTACTTCTATTCAAAGTATCATCAAAAACTTATTTTCAGATACTCTAAGTGGTGCAAAATCCAATGAAGCTGTACAAAACATGCTTAAGAATTCAAACATTTTTAAAGACATGGGTAGTTTTACGAGTCAATTAAAAGATTTACAAAATACAATCAAAAATGATCCAAAACTTGAAAAATTTGAATCAATTATAAAAAATTTTCTTGTTAATATAAAAAACCTAGATGAAAGTGTCTTAAAAGAGCAAGTTGCGAAATCTGGAGTTTTTTTGGAATCCAAATTGAATGATACTTTAAAGACCAGTAACTTACCCAATAAAATAGAAAATATACTAACAGAACTAAAACAAGAATTAGGCAAGGTTAATAACCCTGCATCAAAAGATATTTCAAATGCCATAGACCAACTTTTAAATTCAAAAACCAATACAAAAGTATCTCTTACAAAAGACTTGAATACCATTCTTTCGCAAGTTAAAAACTTAGAAGAGTTAAAAAACTCACCTCAAACTCAAAATCTATTAAAGCAAATATCTCAACTCACCTCTCTTAAAAATGAGATAAAACTACTAAATACAGCAATAAGTAATAATCAAACTACGCAACCCAATACAAGTCAGAATCAAGCCTTAACACAAGCGCAACCCCAAACGCAGACGCAAATTCCTAAGAGTGAGTTAACACGGCAAGTCCCAGAACAAAAAAGCACTCCCTTAAATCAAATTAAAGATGCCCTTAACTCTATGAAAGAAAGTCTGGTAAAAATTGATAGTCCAATTGCCAAGCAGTTATCTCAAGAAATTAGTAATATCCTTTCGCAAAAAAACGTGCCCATGCAAAATGTATTAGATCAATCAAAAACCATAATAAGTAAATTACAAAATTTTATTGTAAATCAACCAAGCTCTGATAATCTCAGCAACATAAAAACACAAAATACCAGTCTAAAAACCATTGCGTATAATACTCCAAATAGCAACATCAAGGTTACTCTTGAAACGCCAGTTCCAAATCAAACCCAAAATACAAGTACTCAAACACAAAGTGTTAATCCAAAGATAAATGAATTATTAACAACAATTAAACAAACTATTTCCCCTGTAGAATCACCCAAACTTCAAAATATTTTAAAAGAAATTAATACTGTATTAGCTCAAAAGAGCTCTGTTCCCAGTGAAAGTCAAAATAATCAGGTTAAAACTATTGTTAATAAACTTGAAAATGCCTTGGTTAATCTACCATCAACACCTCAAACAAACAATATTACTCAGTTAACAAATACCTTGAAAACAGTAATTTATACGCAGAATCAAACGTCAGCAACACAACTACAAAGTCAAACGCCAGTTACGCCACAACAAAATCAAACTCCTCAAACTTTGACTAACCAACAAGTGCAAGCAAATCCAACTCTGATAAACGATCATCAAGTTGTTACTAAATTAAATGATATTTTGTCAAATATTAAAACGGAGTTGTTGAACAATAACTTTCCATTAAGTAAGCAGACAATACAACTCATTGATAAACTCCTTGCCCAAACAAATATAACACAAAACACTGCTTTATTACAAAATAACATCTCGGAGCTTCTAACTTCAGTAAAGACCACAATCGCGAGTAGTAGTACTGCAACTTTTCAGAGTGAACCAATACTTAAACTACTCAATCAGTTGGAGACCAGTATCAAACCCAATTCACCTTTATTAAATGAAAAAAACCTAATCAACAACCCAGAACTACAAAAAACAAATATAACAAATGATATTAAATCAACTCTATTACAACTTTCAGAAGAACTAAAACAAACCAATACTCCCACTGCAAATGAAATAATGAAAAATGTCGATAAGCTTCTCACGCAAGTTGATTATTATCAATTAATGTCATTAACGTCAAGTTCAAATTACATATACTTCCCTTTTATTTGGGATATGTTAGAAGATGGTTCCTTGTCCATGAAAAAACTCAATGAAGAAAGGTTTTTTGTGGAGATAAATTTGAAACTCAAAGAATATGGTAAGGTCAATATGATGCTTATTATGTATGATGAAAATCATCTTGACATGTCTATTTTTGCACAAAAAGACAAACTAAAAAATGAGCTTTCAAGTCATCTTCAATCTTTAAAACAAAGTTTAAGTTCTGTTGGAATCATACCTGGGACCATAAAACTTTTAGATTTAAAAGAAGAAGCAAAAAAACCAAAAGAAGAAGATAGTTTTGCAGATGTTTATACACAACAAACTGGTTTTGGTGTGGATATTAAGGTATAAAAATGGCAGAAATAGATCCAGATTTCATTCAAAAAGCAGCAGCACTAAAATATGACCACGCATCACAAAATGCACCAAAAGTTGTTGCCAAAGGTCAAGGGGATGTGGCTAAGAATATCATCAAAATTGCAAAAGACAACAACTTACCTATAAAAAAAGATGAAGATTTAATTGAGCTTTTATCCAAGTTAGATATTGACAAAGAAATACCAACAGAAATGTACAAGGCAGTTGCAGAAATCTTCAGTTTTATTTATGGGATTACCAATAAAAAAGAAGAAAATTAGTACCTAATAAAACAAGAAGTTAGTACTTAAATAGTACAAGTTGTGCTTTATAGTTTCTATATTTTACTTAATCATATTGAAATATGTTTAAGTAGAATTTAGGAGCTAGGGAGTGCAAACTGTACTACCTTGTAGGAAAATACCTAAAAGGCATCTTGAAAAAGAAATAAATTAAAATTAGCTACGGCTAGTTTTAATTTATTTCTTTCCCAATCTACTCTGTTATTTATTTTTTTAAGTGTAAACTTATTATTTTATTTGGTACAAGATAGCAATTTAGATTTTCTTTGCTATAATCGCAAAATGAAAAAAGACATACTTGATAACCCCTTCTT
>Ga0209081_1000121_pt1 | contig 42700 bp, 50 predicted proteins | sample GOMGulsemesocosm_4_FD_184636 | JGI IMG/M metagenome (GOLD analysis project Ga0209081, IMG submission 184636) | Methane-oxidizing microbial communities from mesocosms in the Gulf of Mexico - GOM15B Gulf of Mexico (SPAdes) (version 2) | ecosystem: Environmental > Aquatic > Marine > Cold seeps... | reverse complement strand
AGCCTTATTTTATTGACCTCTCTAACGCTTTGTTAAATCACAAATTATTGCCAGTGGTGGCTTTACACATCCTTGTTCAATGGACCTAGGATATATAAGGCCACTTGGCTTATGAATAAACTGTTAAGCTCTGATTTCAAGTAGAGAGTATATTTATGAGTATTAGATTTTTACTTTTAGTTCTTCTCTTTGGAAGTGTTTCGTCTCAAGCGGATTGCCAACAAGATCAAAGGTCGATGACTTATTGCACGAAGCAAGACTATAAGGCTAGTGAGAAAGAATTAAAGAGTACGTTCGATAGCCAAATGAGTTATCTTACAAGTCAAATATCCAAAGATCGTTTTACAAAATCGCATGATGATTGGATCAAATTTCGTGAAAGCTCATGTTTATATGAGGTGGGTTTGAGAAGTGAAGGTGGTTCTTCATGGAAAATGAAAGAAGCAATTTGTTTAACTCGCATCAATAAAGAGCGAGTTATAACTTTAAATAAATACAAATTATGCAGAGATGCTGGATGCCCGGAGTAAAGCTTAACAAGTGCCAGCAACGGACTCGTCAAACTGTCACTTTTTGTGCAAAAAGCCGCACAAAAACCGCCAGTTTAACTCACCGCTGTGGCAGGCGTTATGTGTAATTTAATATGAAGTTCATGGCTGAAAGTAAAGTTAAAAAATTGGGCGTATTTGCTAGAGTCTTAGCATCGTTTATCTTACTGTGCAGTCTTATTGGTGCAGGGGGGTTAGCATTTTCAATTGTATTCGAACCATTTCACCCATCGGCTATTGCGGGTGTGTTTGTAATTTCATTGATGTTGCATATTTCAGGTCGCATTACATTTAAAGGCTTTGCACCAAGGTATTTACTTTTTACCCATGGCCCAAAGTAAAACACATAACAATACGCTTAAATTCGTTCCGGCCAAAAAGACGGCCTCCACTGGACTGCCTACGGCAGCCCTTTAGCTAAGCGTTAAGTTTTTAAACTATGTATCAATTCAATGACAATTTAGATGTAGTAGAGGATGGGCCCTTAGTAGTACTAGCTAAGGTTTCATTAGTTTCTACCGAAAGTGGTGGTAGGGGTTCACCTATTTTTGGTGATTATGCTTTTAGACCAAATCACAATTTTGGTGACGAAAAAAATAGGAATTTCTATATTGGTCAAATTGACTTCGAGGAAGGCGATTTGATTAACCCAGGAGATGAAAGAATTGTCCCTATACGCTTCCTTAATGTGGGAGGCTTAAAAGAGCTTCTACATATTGGTTTAAAATGGAGAATTCAAGAAGGGCCGATTTTAATCGCCACAGGGGAAATTCTTGAATTCGAAACTTAACAAGTGCATGTTGCATCAACCACTGCGTGGTTTGGACGGTTTTTCCGCTCGTTCCTCACTACAAAACCGCCGCAAATGCAGGCGTTATGTGCCAAGGAAAGTATATGTGTAAAAATAAAATTGGGGTGCTATTTCTTTGTTTGACAGCAAGCATTGCTGTATTTACTGCTGTAGCTCATATGTCATGCATTTTTATTGGTGAAAGTTGCTATCGTTCTCAATTAGCACCAGAGCCAATAATTCAATCAGCTATCGACGGTACTTTACTGGCACCTTTAGGTACAACATTTATTTCTTTTCTTTTTATTCTTTGCGCCGCTTATGCGTTATCTGCGGCTAACTTAATTATTAAACTTCCTCTATTAAAAAGTGCAATTTATACAATCTCAACTTTGTGTCTGCTTAGAGGGCTTTCAACAATACCTCTTTCCTTTATCTTTCCACATATGGTTAGTAACTTCACCATCACGGCTGGAGCTATTTGGTTTATTTCAGGGGTACTGTTTCTGTTTGGTTTTCGTTTCCGACAGGCTATGGTTGAATAGGCACATAACAATGGTTTTCAAGACGGACAAATTACAGTTGGCTTTTTGTTCGTGCCTCACTTATTTTAGCCAACTGCAATTTGCCGCTTAAAACGGCGTTAGACAAATATAAACTGGGGAATAAAAATAGTGCTTATTGAAATACTTCAACTGATTTCATCTTTCGCATTAGGTTTGCTGGTCGGAAGTTTGCTTACTGAAGCCATGATTTTAGTACCATATTGGCGCACAATGGAGCCAAAAGAATTTTTAAGCCTACACAGCACTCTTGGTCCGCGGCTATTCATGTATTTTGCGCCATTAACAATCCTGGCTACTATACTCCCGGTCTTATCTGCGGTTATGCCGGTTCTCCTAGGCACAACTTCGCATTGGCTCTCGGTAGTACCAGCAGTAATCACCTTGGTTATGCTAGCGATTTATTTTGCCTATTTTAAAGGGGCTAATGATAGTTTTAAATCTGGTTCTGTAGGTGTTGATGGTCTATCGGAAGAATTGACAAAATGGGCAAAATGGCACTGGACAAGGGTCATACTTGGCATGGCGGCTTTCTTTACATCCTTGCTAGTGATTTTTTACAATGTCTAACAAAAAAATCAAGACCGACGCTGAAAAGCGCGCGGTTTATTTAGGCGTTAAGTGTCTATCATGAATATCATTTTATTGCTGGCATTAAACTTTATTAATACTCTCTTGTTCTGGGTCATGTGGCGTGGTTTCTATTTTCATGACGACCAAGTGTTCAATTATGTAGCATTACTTCAAGTGTTTATAACACTGGTTTCATTTTCATCATATATTCTACGTAATAGCGATACTTACTTGGTAAAGTGCTTGTCGCCAAAGGACTTATATTTTAATAATAAGACCTATAGTGGTACATATATCGGGGCAATATCGTTAGCCTATGGGTTCGGTTTAATAAATGTAATCGTAATTTCTACATTATTCATTGTTTTTGGTGGTGTAGATATCTGGCGCATTGGCAGCAACACTTAACAAAGCCAAGCAGCGGTAGCCGGAAAAACACCCGGCTAGGACAGCCTTCACTCCGCACCTTTTGTGTTGTCGCTGTCGCTCCAAGTTAACACAAAAGGTGCTCCGTAAAGTCTGCCGCTGTTGGCGGCGTTATCCGTCGCAAAGGCAACCTGGAAGCACCTTGAGTAATTTAGTTAACAGCAATACTGCGCCCTTCGATCAAACTCTCATGACGCTTAAATGCTGCGACTATAAAATCAATTAACGCTCTTACTTTAGCGTTACTAGCCATATCTTTATGAGCTAAAACCCAAATCCATTCACCCGCAACTATTTCAGAATTCGGCACCCGTTGGAGCTGTGGTATAGGGTCTGCTATAAAACAGGGGAGTGAAGCAATACCTATATTTTCTTGAACCGCTGTTAGTTGTAGCACATCAGAATACAAATTACCTCGTACAGGAATTTCTGGATATTTCGATTTTTCAGCCCAACTAAGCTGGTCATTTGAATCTCCCCAGCCTAACCAATGACAATCTTGTGGGTTATTAACTGGGTCATATTGAGCTAGATATTCCTCGCTGGCATAGGCCGATCGGTATAATCTAGTTAGGCGCTTTCCAGTTAGTGAATCTGGTGGATTATCCATATGACGAATGGCAACATCGGCCTCTCTGCTTGCTAAATCACGGAAGGTATAGCTCATATTAACTTCGAGGTTTACGTCAGGGTAGCGCTGCATAAAATCACGTATGTCTGGCATCAATAAATGTGTGGCAAAACCATTTGGCAATGTCAGGCATAGGTCGCCTTCTAGACGTAAGTCCTGCCCTAATAGATCGCATTCGATCCTATAAAATTCTTGCTGAATAATTTGTGCCGATTGCTTTAATTGCTGACCTGCTTGCGTTAATACATATCCGCTAGGCCTTCGGTCAAATAAACGAATGTCTAGCTGTTCCTCTAACTGCTTTATACGTCGAGCACAGGATGTATGGTGTATTCCAAGTTTTTGGGCGGCTCTTTTTAAACCACCTGCATCGGCGATGGCAAGGAATACCTTCAAATTATCCCAGTCCATATTGGTTACCTCTTTTGGGTAAAGAAACCTATCTATAAAATTAGATCTCAGGGCGCATTTTCGCTTCAAGCAAACGCATTTTTACCCACTATCGTGCATTAATGCAACCCATTATAGTTATCACATCGAAATTAATAGAAATTAGAGTGGCATTATTATGAAAACCAATATCATTCAACTCCAAGCAGGCAGTGTTGTAGAACTATCTTTAGCAACAGTTAAATCAGGTTTTGAACAACAACTTTTTGAGCACTACTTCCCTGAAGTAACCCCCATCGTTCTCGGTTTGGGGGGCAAACCTTTAGGCTCATTCTCAATAAGCCACTCAGATTCTATATTGGGTAATCCGAAAATGGGTGCCTTGTTTCAGTGGCCTAGCGTAGACGTATTTAATCAGTTGCACGACAACGCTGATTTTTTGAAGTTGAAGCCTGTGCGCGATGAGGCTTTAGAGTTTTTCTCTAACGGTCATTTTTTCTTAGTCAACGAGGATGCTCAGTTAACGATAGAAGAAGCTCAAACCTATGCTATATCAACTCACCAACCTAGAGAAGATCACAGTGCGGACTTGCTAAATCTCATCGCTGAACCAAGGACTGTGAATAGTGATTATCCGGCAAATAATCTAACGATTGCACTGTGGAGTGAAGATCTCTTCTCAAAGTTGAATAATGCAGAAATCTTTAAGTGTCAATTTAACTTCCCTGAATAATCTAGCTTGATTTATTCCGATCTTAAAATCTTGAATTGAAAAATCCGTTCGGTAAATTATGTATCGAATTTTGATAAAAAAGGAAAATATATGTCTATTAAATTTTACGCAGACCCTGGTTCTGGCAGTTGTAGAAGAGTTAGTGCTGTTATTAATTATTTGAATATTGACGTTGAAGAGGTTTTCATCGACCTGTTGGCAGGTGGAGGCCAGCAACCTGACTTCTTGGCTATTAATCCAACCGGGATGGTTCCTGTGTTAGTGATTGATGACTTTGAACAAGGGGAAATCATATTGTCAGAAGCAGCGGCGATCATGCTGTATCTGTGTGAAAATTATAGAGGCTCCAAATTGATTCCCAACGATTCTCGTATGCAGATTTTACAATGGATGTTTTGGGGTGCAGAACATTTCCGTCAAGCACCACCAATTTACTTTGAAGAAAATGTGGTAGCACCATTAATAGGAAATCAAGTTAACGAGTCTCGTCTTCTTGAGGCAGAGCGTTTACTTGAACGCCATGGGAATATTCTAAATGCGCATCTAAAAAATAGAAAATTTGTGGTCGGCGATCATGTCACCTTAGCTGATTTTGATTTAGCCGCTGCGCTTAGTCAAATACCACGAAGTGGTGTGCCTTTTGCGCGTTTTGAGCACATCATAGCCTGGGAAAAAAATCTTGATAAAAGTGTTTCCGCCTGGAGATCAACTGGTGAGCGATTGCAACAGCGAATGAACGCTGCTTTGAATACGAACTAGGCTTACTCGGTGAAACGCATGGGGTATGAGGAGGATGCTCGAGAGTATCAATGAAATAAAAGATGGCGAGTCTGTCAGTAATGCTCAAGCAGAAAAATATAACTTTAAGAAAACAGCGAAAAATAAATCACATATTCTACAGGATAAACTAAAATGAATTTTACACTCAAGTATCTCTACCTATTGCTAGCCACCCTATTCCTGGGGGTCACAGGCTGCACAACATCCAGCAAATGTTCAAATTGCCACGAAAATTCCATAGGTGTAATGAATTCAGATAGGGCTTTACAGGAAACAACCCTCACCTTAAAAAAAGGAAAAGTAATAGAAATCGCTTATGCCTCAATAAAAGAAGGGAAAATGAACGACCTTCAAGAAAAGTACTTCCCAAAAGCCGGGCCAATAGTAGCCGAATACGGTGGGAAAAATTTGGCCATGTTTAAAGTAACGGCAAAAACAGGTGGAGAAATGAAGCAACCTCACATCATCGGAATCTTTGAATGGCCAAGTTTAGAAGCGATGGAACTACTCCATAAAGACCCAAGAATGAAACCTTTAGGAAAGATTCGTGATGGATCAATGTCATACTTTCGACAGGGGTTTTACACCGTTAAAAAAGACACCCCTATTATTTTCAGAAGTGATAAAACCTATGAGTTTTTTACAGCCTGGTTGAGCCCGAACAGTGAAGCAACACTAAAAAAATATTTTAAAGTTTCTGAGCCAATGAAGAAACGTCATGGCCCGCCAATATTTAAAGCCAGTCTTTCACCCTTGGACAAAGTGCCAAATAAAAAACATATCCTTAAACCACATATGGCAGGTATAGTCGAATGGCCAAGTACACAAACTTATTATGATCTGGTTGCCGATAAAGCCTTCGTAGCTAAAGCAGCACCCTTACTCGACAAAGCGACAGCCAGACTCGATATGATCCACGCCAAGTTTGTGTTTCCAAAATAAAAACCTATAAAATATTTAACGCGCCGTGGGCAGGACGGCTAAACGAAAACTTATATGTTTGGGTGTTCTGTCAGCGACTATTCGATAAAACTGTAAAGAAAAACACTAGGCTTTGTACATTTTACGTAGGTTATATTTGTGCCAGTTTCGAATGGCCGCGCCAACCATTATAAAACGAACATGAAAAAGAGCTGAACTGGCCAGTGTTATCGCATTGAATCGGTCCAAGTTTACCAGACAGTTTTTGAGTATAAGAAGAACAAACGCCCTATTCGCAGCTACTCTATACATCCGTAGTCCAGCAATGCCTCATCGTGGCTGCGGCGGCCGGCAGCTACGATAAATATGCTAATTGTTCGCGCATTGATTATTAATTACCCGCATTTATAATACTTATTGTTAGTGTGGTTTCCCCTGCTCGCAAGATGCCCTACCAGCTCCATCCTTGAGCAGCACCATTCTTCACAATCCTTGTGATTCTTAGTCAAAGAGTGTTGCTTGAGGCGGGGTTCGAGGTTCTGGCAGTTGATTAGTCGAGGCTTTAGGGCAACTTTGTGCCATGAACGGACCTAACCGCTCTACCTTTTAATTTCTCCAAAGCAGACATTCAGCTCAAAAGGGGTCCGCGTTATTGGGTTTGGTTGTTTTTTGGTCGGATTGGAAAGTGCTTGAAAAATAGGATAAAGTCGAATATTTAGAATAACTTTTATAAATTAATTTACGGACCAGGGTCCGTACGATTCAGCTGTTATGCAGTATTAAGGTTTGAGAAATGAATATTAAAGCAATACAAGTTGCAGTACTTAGCGGACTAATTACATCAGGTTGTACGAATAAACAAATTTACGAATCGACACAACCAAAGTATACAGAGGTTGAATGCATGGCTAACAATTTGCCTGAGACAAAATACGAAGAATGCATTCAACAAGAATCGACGTCCTATGAACAATACGAAAAAGAACGACAAGAAATACTCAAAAAATAGCAGTCGATAAATCGTTTGTATAGACGCCTACGTTGCACTCAATGCATAACAAGCGCGTGAAAGGCGAACCTCGTTCCTCGGTCGCTTTACGCGAGCGTTAGCATTCACCAATACAGTTGCATCATAAAGAGGCATATGTGAATTTAGATAAAAAGGTTGCCTTAGTTACGGGGGCTAGTAGAGGTGTAGGTAAAGGGATTGCACTTAGTTTAGCTGAGGCTGGAATGTTGGTTTATATTACTGGCAGAACAATTAGTGAAAGCACCTCCGATTCAAAACTAACAGGCACTATTTACCAAACTCAGGCCGAAATTCAGGAAAGAGGTGGTAAATGTATAGCGCTCCAATGTGATCACCAAAATGATTACCAAGTTAAAACGGTTTTTGACCAAATACATAAAGAGCATAAGCAAATAGATATTTTGGTGAATAACGTTTGGGGTGGATACGAGTATTTCACCAACGGAACTGAATTTTGGAATGAATCTGGTTTTTGGGACGCTCCAGTATCAAGATTTGATTCAATGTTTAATGGGGGCATCAGAGCACATTACTATGCAAGCTGTTTGGCCGTTCCTCTTATGGTTGAAAATAAAAATGGATTAATAGTTAACATCTCATTTTATGCTGCTGAGCGTGATGATCAAGGCGTCGCCTATGCCGCGTCAAAAGCTGCATCTAACAGGATGTCTTCGAGCATGGCTTATGAATTAATGGATCACAATGTTTCTGTTGTATCTATTTACCCTGGTCTAGTTAGAACAGAGTCTGTATTGGCAGGCGCAGAATTCATAGATTTATCAAACTCTGAGTCTCCAGAATTTGTTGGCCGTGCGATTGTAGCGTTGGCCAAAGATGAATCATTGCATGAAAAATCAGGCAGAATTTTAAAAACAGAGGAATTAGCAGTTGAATATGGGTTTGCTGATATTGACGGCAAATCTCCGAAAGCTTTTTGTTTCCAAGGTGAAGCAAACTGAATGCTAACAAGGCACTCAAGCAAGGACGCGCTAACGCGCGCCGCTTAGCTTGGCGTTAAGTTTCCAAGGAGAATCTGTGTATAACGATATAGATGAAGCAATGCTTGGACTTTCTGTGTGGAAAAATAATCTAAGAACTTCGGTAAATCCAATATCAAAAAATATTGCATATAAACCTACCTTCGATGCTGATTACTATCGTGAGTCTGTTCTATATCGATTCATTGAACTCACTGAATCTGCTTATCTGCTCTATAAATCTAATTTACTTGTAGGTGCAGTTGTTTCGGCCAGAGCAGATCAAGAAACCTTGGCTGTAGCTTGGTTTGTAAACTCAAAACTAGAACATCTTACAAAAACAAAAGATCTCTCTCATTTTAGTGAAATGATGAGGCGCTTAATTGTTGGGTGGTCAAATGACGAAGAATTTCCAGAAAAAATCAATGTCTTTAAATGTATAGATTCGGTTGATAAAACTATGGAGGGTAAGTTTCGAAGACATTACGAAATGCTATGTGAATATGCCCATCCAAATTACAATGGTACGTTCGGCGCCTACGGTGAACCAAATCATGAAACACTTGAAGTTACCTTGGGTAAATACCCAAGATCAAGTGAGACACTAAAAAGTCATATTGAATCCACGCTTATTATTTGTATATCTTTGCTGGATTCTATCCAAGAAAAGTATGAAACTGTAATTAATTCAGCTTTAGATGTTTGTCACGCCCTCCATGAGCAAGGACAACTCAAGAAGCAAATGCAGTGAAACTTAACAAGTGCATGTTGCATCAGCCACTTCGTGGTTTGGACGGTTTTTACGCTCCTGCCTCGCTACAAAACCGCCGCAAATGCAGGCGTTAGGCATCTTGAACGTTAAGACTTGAATTGTATCGAGGGAGGAATAATGTCGACATTTGTTTTAGTGCATGGAGGCTGGAGCGGCTCGCACAGCTTTCGTCACATTCGAAAATTGCTACAAGCAGAAGGACATGAAGTCTTTACGCCATGCCTCACCGGCATCGGGGAGCGGTCTCACCTTGCCAATCCTTTGGTTAACCTTAGTACTCACTCTCGTGATGTCGTCAACCATATTTTGTATGAGGATTTAAGAGACATTGTCCTGGTTGGGTTTTCTTATGGAGGTTTTGTAGTCACAGCATCTCTAGAACACATATCCAACCGTATAAAACACCTTGTCTACCTCGACGCCTTCGTTCCAGGAAATGGGGAAACTGCATTTGGGCATATTCTTGGTTTGGGCAGACCGACTATAGAGATTGAAGGGGGCTGGACAATGCCACCCGTTGAGCGCGAATTCGACGACAAGGCTGAGGGTGAATGGATGGGAGAGCGAAGAACGCCTCATCCAACGGGATGCTTCACAGAGCCTGTCTTTCTTGAAAAGCCTTTGGAAGATTTTAAGTTCAGTCGAACTTATATTAAAGCATCGAAGAATCCTTCGTCTGACATTGGCGCCGATGCATTGTGGCAGGCGGCAAATTTAGCAAAAGACTCTTCAGCTTGGGAGTATCGAGAGATTGCAACAACACATATGGTTGCAAACAACAAACCAGAGGCGCTATTAGAACTCCTCGTCGAGGTAGTTACTAATGGAGCCTAACAAGCAAAGCCAGCGGATGCTTCGCGCCTCCAGCCTACGCCTCATATGATGTTCTTGTTCATCAACTCGCAGTTTCCCTTCGTAGGGCCTACTCTTGGTGCGTTCGGCATCCCAGCCGCTCCAGGTATTCACGGCGCCTTCGGCCCTCCAGACCGACCCTCGCGGGTAAGCCCTTGCCATTCGCTAGTCGTTATCGCCTAATAACAACATGGTTTTCAGCGGTGATCTTCCTACAGAGGACTTTCACCTCATTAGTTCATGCCCATGCTAGGCGTACACAAAACATGCAATGAACGCCTGCGGCTGGACGCGCAAAAAGCCGCGCGCCCATTCACTTGGCGTTAGAATCAGGAGTGCACTAAAGAATGAGCAAGCAATTATCGGGTGAGTGCCTGTGTGGCAACGTAAAATTCTCCGTGACAGATAGCTTCAAGGCTTTTTATCAATGCCATTGTAAGCAGTGCCAACAACTAACGGGCTCTGCATTTGCATCTAATATATTTACCGACCCAGGCAACATCGAGTGGCTTAGTGGCCAAGAAAAAATTACGAACTATGAACACCCATCAAGAGAGTTTTCAAAGTCCTTTTGTACAACATGTGGCTCTGCGGTACCGTTCATAAATAAAACTAAAACATCCTTGATCGTACCAGCAGGCTCACTAAATGAGCTGCCCGATATACAGCCGCAAGCCAATATTTTCACGGCAGAAGAAGCCTGTTGGCTAAAATCAGGGTTGCAGGCTGAGAATTTCAGTGGCTTGCCCGAGTGATTTTCAACAAAACCAGGTTGCGGACTCCATGGCGCGTCATCCGTTGCGTAAAACCACAAAGGCGCTACACGATTCCGCCGAAACTGGCGGCGTTATAAGTAAATAGTCAGGGAGTTTCATGTGTATACGTTATTTTATTTCCCCCAAAATGCAAGTTGGGCTCCGCACTTAGTGCTTGAAGAAATGGGTGTTGATTATGAGCTTTCTCTGGTTGATAGGGCAGTAAATGCACAGAAATCTGATCAATATATGGCTCTAAACCCTACCGGCCGTATACCAACTCTGGTCGATGATGGCTTAGTGATTTTTGAAAGTGCGGCTATTTGCTTGCACTTATGTGAACAAAATACACAGGCCAACTTAATGCCTAAGGTCGGTGATCCGAACAGAGCACAATTCTATCAGTGGCTCTTCTATCTCACCACCACGCTTCAGGCTGAGATTATGCTGTATATTTACCCAGGCAAACATACATCCGACCGGGAGGCTGCCGCTTCAATTGTTCAAGCACAAGAAATCAGAATTACTGAAATGTATGCCTTGTTGGATAAACAGCTAGAGGATAAAGAGTATTTGGTCGGCAACACTGTTTCAGTGTGTGATTGTTTTCTTTTCATGCTTTCACACTGGTGCAGCGGCTTTAAGCAACCACCATTGTCGTTTGCTCACTTAGGACGGTGCTTGCGTAATTTTGCAAAACGTCCAGCCGTGGTAAAAGTATGCGCAATTGAAAGGACAAGTTTGGCTGCCTATGAGTAGCTAGCTCGTAATAAGGCGCGGCATAGGGGGAGTTGTATAACCGTGGTAATTTAATGTCGATTGTTTACTGAATATATGAGGAATGACCAATGGCAAACTACCCAGAAGCGCTTGACCACATGCTGGAAGCTTGGAACGAACCAGACTCTGCCCGTGTTCGTAGGCACCTTGATAAAGCGCTGAGCTCGAGTGTTCGCTTTGCTGACCCGACTATTGATGTTTCTGGTATTGATGGGTTCGAACAGAACGTCCACGAAGTGAAGTCTAAGATTCCAGGGGCTGTTTACTCCCGGACCAGCGGTGTGGATTCTCAGCACAATTATCACCGTTACCACTGGGCTATTCATCAAGAAGGCAAGTTACTTCTGTCTGGTTTCGATGTGGCAGAAACAGATGAGCAAGGTAAAGTGTCCTGTGTTATTGGTTTTTTTGGCGAAATACCTGAGATCTAGCGGTGATATTGCTCGACTGAGTAGGCGTAAGTCGCATCACCATGCACTGTTGTCGGACAAGTTTCCGCTGCGCTTCAAGCTGCCTAAAAGCGCGGTGTTATACGGCCTAGCTAGAGCCAGCACTTAGAATTGGAATGATGAAAGTAGATGAGAGAACGTTTACGGAACAAGATTATAGAAGTCTGTGACAGGAAGATTTCAACTAAAGGTGAGACGGTGGGGCTCTCATTTTATGCATTCTTTGCCAACAAGAATGATGACCCAGAATTACTCATGGAGGCTGCTGAGTGGTGGATTCTAACGAATAAGCTTGATCACTTTGAAAAAGCTGTGAAAATTAAGAGTATGGTTGAATCCATAGAATAATAAATGCCTCACGTAGCGCATTACAATCGTGGACAGCCGGACAATAGGGTGGTCAACGGTTTTGTAAACGGCGCAAAATTCTGCCCCCCGTTTGTCCGCTGCTTTATACCGAAGAGAATCTAGTTTATGCCTGAACCCAATCCAGCGAGCATCATGACCTTTGCATCGCCGAAAGATCTCGGCGGATGGCTCAAGGTGAATCACGCGATCGAAACTGAACTGTGGGTGAAGATATACAAGAAAAAGACTGGCATTGCGAGCGTGACTTGGGACGATGTCGTGGTTGAGATGCTGTGCTGGGGCTGGATTGATGGCGTCAAGAAGTCAATCGATGAGCAAGCTTATCTCCAGCGGGTCACCCCAAGAAAAGCGCGAAGCAACTGGTCGAAAAGGAACAGAGAGCATGTGCAGCGTTTGATTATCGAGGGCCGGATGACGGAGTCAGGGCTCGTGCACGTTCGTGCTGCCCAAGCAGACGGCCGATGGGAGAACGCCTATGTGGCAAGTGAAATAAAAGTGCCGGCGGATTTCCTAGCTGCACTTGAGAGCAAGCCGCAGGCGCAACAATTCTTTGAAACGCTCACCAAATCGAGTCGTTATGTCATCGCGTACGGGTTGACGAGTGCGAAGAAATCCGAAACCAGGCAGAGGCGATTTGAGAAATTCATGGACATGCTTGTCCGCCAAGAAAAGCCGACTTAGGTTTAAAGTGTTCGGCTGGGGTTTACAGTATTCTCTTGTATTTTAAACACCCCGTTTGGATTTTAAACATTCGGCTTTGGTTTGAAAGCAACGAAAAGGCATCGCAAGGTCTTTAAACAGAGCAACAGCAGTTGGTTTTGTTTCGTGCCCCACAGATGTAGCCAACAATCCTTATCCGCTTAAGACGGCGTTATGCATCAAGTATGAGTAGTGAAAAAGATTCTCAGATAAAAGCAATATTAGAGTTTTCATTCTTTGGTGATTTAGGGCCTCTCAGTGTCTCACGCCAAGACATTGCGAAGTAGGTAGAAGAGAACGGCCTACCAACATCATCACCAAAATCAGCTGAGTTGAGTTACGAATATAGAGATAACAACTGGGTTGTTACCTATTACGAGAAGAATATTAATATAGGCAGTAATGTCTTTGCTACAGAGTTAGCGGCGCTAGAGGTCATCCTTGATCATGCGCTGCCTCGCTATAAACGACACAATATCTAACGGACGTGCAATGAGGCGCCCTCGGGCTGGGCCGCTAACAGCGCTGCTTCGCCGCAACACTGTCGATGGAGAGTAGGCCAGCGCTGACCGGCAATAGTCGACCAGTACGTGCTTTCTAGACCGTTCGATTTATGGCTGCTCAGCCGGTGTTGGGTACTGCCTTCATGGACATAAGCCACGCCCCCTCGATGGTCAGCAGGGCTTTGATTGTTGCTGATTGGACATAAAAGCGGGCTATTGCGCCAACACTCAGGTTCTCCTTCGCGATTTTGTGTACAGTCCACACCCTGTGACGCACTTATAAGCGTTCGCGCCCCTATTTCTTGAGAAATCACCCTATGTCAAACCCCGAAAGAACAGGTCTTAAGCGTGCGCTAATCGTCGCCGTGCAATTGGACAACGTCAGCGATGTTGAATTTGAGTCGTCGTTGGCCGAGCTGGGTGACCTTGCCAAGACGCTAGGGCTGGAGGTGGTCGGTCAGTTTACCCAAAAGCGCTCGTCTTTCGATTCAACGGCGTATATGGGCGTAGGCAAACGCGATGAGATACGACAATTTTTAGAGGGCGAACAAGCCAGCTTTGATACCTTGGCGCAGAATAGTTCGTCGGAGCCTAGTGACGCGGTGGACTTTATTCTGGTCGACCACGAAATCTCGCCGTCCCAGTCGCTCAACCTGGAAAATGAACTGGGTTACGAGGTGATGGATCGCACGGTGGTGATCCTTGAAATTTTCCATCGCAACGCCAGCTCACACGCGGCTCGGGTACAGGTTGAGATTGCACGTCTGAGCTATATGGCGCCGCGCCTGCGTGAGGCGGCTAAGCGAGAAGGGCCGTCAGGGCGACAGCGCAGCGGTACTGGCGGACGTGGTACAGGTCAGTCGCGCAGCCAGACGGACAGTCAAAAGGTTCGAGACCGTATTGCCGAGCTGCAAAAAGAAATCGATGCCATGGAAGCGGGTCGCGATACCCAGCGCGCACGGCGTTTGAGTCAGACGGGGTTATCCCAAGTGGCGCTGGTCGGTTATACCAACGCGGGTAAATCCACCTTGATGCGCGCCTTGACGGGCAAGGAGGTGCTCGTGGCAAACAAGTTATTTGCCACACTGGACACCAAGGTGCGCACCCTGCAGCCAGAAAGTGTGCCAAAGGTATTGGTGAGTGACACGGTTGGTTTTATTAAAAACTTACCACACGGGCTGGTTGCCTCGTTCAAGTCAACGTTGGACGAAGCCCTCAGCGCCTCGTTGTTACTGCACGTTATTGACGCAGGTGACCCAGGCTTTGAGGCACAGCTTGAAGTGACTGATAAAGTATTGGCCGAGATTGGCGCCGACAGTGTACCGCGCATTCGGGTTTTCAATAAAATTGACTACCTTGACGACGCGGTCGCAGAGCAAGAGCGTACCGCTGAGCTGGAAATAAAGTATCCCGGTTGTCTTGTGCTTAGCGCGCGCCGTAAGGAAGACATAACGCGGTTGCACCAGGCGATTGTGACTGTTTTCCAAAAGGAATTGGTTGAGTCCGAGATCTTTTTACCTTGGTCGGCGCAGGGATTACGCGGCGATATTTTTGCCTCCTGCGAAGTGCTGGAGGAGCGCGCCGATGCCGATGGTGCATTTTTCAGCTTACGCGCCACGCCGGATGTGATCGCTAGGCTGAATGATTTATTAGCCAAGGCGTGATGAGGTCGTAATCATCTGAGGTAGGGTGATTCTATGTTCGCTCCACTTTAACCACTGGGCCGTTATTAGGCGGCTCTTGGTTGGAAGCTGGCGCGGGCGCCCCGATGAGCGTTAACGTTTTAGTTAGTATAGGGCTTCGGGGGCAGGTGGGGTTTGATCAATTCGGCGCTGTAGTCGTAAAGCTCCTGCACGTTGGGCAACAAACCCACCTCCATGCGGCGTGACAGCATGGTGATGGGGAATAAGCACTCTTTACTGACCGGTGCACAGACCGCGCGCGAACGCCCATTGCCGTCCTCGTACACCATCCACTGCATATCAAACTCTTTCACCATTAGGTTGCCGAGCACGGCGCCCATGGCTTGCATAGTTAGACTGTCGTCACGTTTGATCAAACCTTTGTAAATCACCCGCTGCAGCAGCTTTATATCATCCTGTGTTCCGCGCACCGGCTGGCCGAGTTTTAGGCTGGTGAGGTCGCTGATGAGGCTGGCTTGGGTTTCTATGTGGCGGTTGTCCATCCACCTGAACTCACTGAGCCGGTAGTGCTTTTTCGGCTTGCCGTCACTGATCAGTGGTTCGCTGGTCTGGCTTTGGGCATTAAGGGGCAGCAGCAGAGCCGCAAGGATGGCGAGGTTTATCAGCTGACGCATAGTCTTCTCTAAATGCCTGAAACAGTTATGAAGTGGAGCCGAGCGGCCGGATGAAGGCTGCCGTTGGGTGTCCAAAAGTCGCTTATTATAAAGCCTTTCGGCGGCAGGCATAACCTTTGCTCGACATCTCTTTTGGCTTGCCATTTTTTTAATACTTTCGTGTTGAAAATACGTTTGGCGTGCGTGTTTTATGGTTAAATATGGCCAACTTTTTAGACCCTGTTTGCACTGGATATTAGCTCGTTGGCCACATACATGTGGTACATCCAGCTTGGCAGCAGGACCATGATTTTGGAGCCCGCATGGCAATATCGAACTGCATTACACACCGCATTAGCCGTCAAGGCACCGAAACACCCGTAGAGCTGCAGTTGCGCGAGCAGGTGATGGCGGTCAATGGGCGCTTGGATGAGTTGGTGCGAGAGCTGAAGCACGCTTATGTAGGCAAGGCTGGCAAGTTGTACGGCCAGTTCAACACGGATCTTGATAAGTGCCACGTTTCACAGTGGTTGCGAGAATGCTCTGAAGAAAAACTCAGCTTCGAGCGCTTTACCATCAAGGCCACCGAGGCACTGAAAACCCTGCTGGAAGACACCGATCTGGTGCCCGATGCGCATATCCTGTTCGCCATGGAAAACCTCGCCGATACCGATGTGCTGTACGTTTTTGTAATACAGCACAACGAAGGCGTCTACCTAGACGGTGATTTGCTTTTACAGAGCAGCCATTTCCTTGATGTCAGTGGTGTTCTACTGGGCGCCAAGATTGATATGACGGCTTGGTTACAGGAAGGCGATGCAAGTTATCTATCGATGTTGCGCGCCCGCGGCGATAAAGATTTTACCGACTTATTTGGCAATTGGTTGGGTTTTGCCGACCAGAGAGACATTGCGGCAGAGACCAGCACCTTTCTCGAAACCGTGACGGCCTACAGTGACACCTTAGAAACCGAGGCCGCGCAGGTATACCGAAATCAGGTGGTGGACTATTGCCTAGAGCAGGACAAGCGTGGTGAGCCGGTGGTGATCCGTGAGTTGTCAGAGCACGTAAACACAGAAAAGCCCGAAGCGTTTCAGAGCTTTGTGAGCAAGCGCCAAGAGGAGCCTAAGGCGGAATTGATCCCTGATCGACGTCAGCTCAAGCAGTTTGTGCGCCTCAGTGGTCGCAATGAGCAGCTCAGCATGAGCTTTGCCGCCGACTGTCTTGGGGAGTCGATTGTTTACGATAAAAACACAGACAGCCTGGTGATCACCAATATTCCTGGGCCGTTGAAGTTGAAATTAATCAAACACCTGCAGGAAAACCAGAGCGCCGCGCGTGCGGCGGTTCACCAAGCGGCGGCTCCTACTGAAGCAGAGGCAAGACCACAGGCTTCTGGCACGGCGGATGAGGCGGCTGTGGATACACCCATGGTTGACTAGTGGATGGTTTATATCGACTCAATAGAATATAAGGAATTTACATGAACTCGCAAAGAATACTGATGGCCGTACTGGTGCTGCTATTTGTCGGGAGTGCCGGTCAATACTGGCTGACGCAGCAAGCGCTCGACGCTTCGCGCTTGGAAATTACGCAATTGCACGCAAGGGTTGAGCGACTCGACGCCGAGGTTGAGCAGCTGCAAGGGCAGGTCGCTCTGTTGGGTAAAACCACTGTACAGGGCATTGTACGCGAGGCGAACAGCGCGTTGTTGGACGGTTGGAGTTCGTTGATGAGTACCGTGGAAAGCGAACTGGTGAAAGCCCGTGAGTCCATGAATTCAGCGCCTGCGGCTCAGCAGGGCAGCGCGGTGCAGCCGGCCGCAGTCCCGGTTCCGGGCGCGAGCACACAACCGTAGCTTTTGACGGCTACTTTTTGATGACGGGTTATTCAAGGGCAATATTATGAAGTCAGTAAAGATTTTATTGAGTGTGTTGGTGGGCGCGGCGGTGATTGTCGCTCTTGTGGTTGTGTTGGCGCTGCAAAACATCAATCAAATTGTAAAAACGGCGGTGGAAACCGTGGGCCCAGATGTGATTGGGACGGAGGTGAAGTTGGCCGAGGTGGATATTCAGGTCAGCGCTGGGCGCGGTGTTCTGAAGGGCCTTAGCGTAGCGAACCCTGCTGGTTATCAAAAACCCTATGCGTTCTCACTGGGTGAGATTGCGTTGGACATAGACCCAGCGTCACTGACCAAAGACGTCATTGTTATCGACGAGATATTGGTCTCAGGCGCGCAGCTGGTCGCGGAATATAAAGACGCCAGCAACAACAACCTGCAAAGCTTGCTGGATAATTTAGAAGGGGGGGCAGAGAAGGCTGCCACCCCAGAGCCAACGACTGATGAGCAGGCCGCTGATGCATCGAATGAAGTATTACTCGCGGTGCGCAAGCTCACCTTCGAAGGCATCAGCATTGATGTTGTCACGCCTAAATGGGGTGAGCGTAAGGTAACGTTGCCAGCGATTCATCTCAGTGATTTGGGAACCGCGAGCCGTGGTTTAACGCCCGAGCAATTAACCACAAAAGTGGTTAAGCAGCTGCTCGACCAGGCCAAAAAAGCGGTATCACATGACCTTAAAGCGCAGGCAAAAGAAAAGGCCAAGCAAGAGTTGAAGAGTAAATTGGATGGAAAACTCAGCGCTGAAAACAAAGAAAAGCTCGAGGGTTTGAAGTCGTTGTTTAAACGCTAATTCATTAATAGATAGGCGTTAATGTGTGGCATAAAAAAACCGGCGTTTGCCGGTTTTTTTATGCCTGTTATCCATACGGGGTGCAGCAAGCTGAGTTGTTTGTGTCACGGCAGTTTGAATAACAGCATCAAGACGTTATCTCGCTAGACAGTACAGGGTCGAACTCTTCATTAATGTACGACGATGACCGTGTTTCGTGAGTGTTTTTTAAGTGCGAGCACTTGAATGCAGTGGCTTGGCTGGGTTGCCGCCAACGGTAATGCCCGGCGCAACATCACGGGTGACCACGCTGCCCATACCAATTACGGCTTTATCTCCGACGCTAACGCCATCGGCAATACAGACATTCGCGCCTATCCACACATCGCTGCCAATTCTGATGCCCTTGGAGCTTACTGGCTGCTCTCGTATTAACGTGTCGGGCTCCGTGCCGTGATTGAACGCAAACAATTGGCAGCCAGTGGCGATGCGGGTGTTATCCCCGATGTGAATGCCTTGGCTGCCCCCGTCCATACTCACCCCGTGGTTGATGCTGACATGGCGGCCAATGCTTAGCGGGCCGTGTAGGAAACAGTTGGCGGCGATGAGGCTGTTATCACCTATGTTAACAGTGCGTCCCAGCTCGGCAAAAATATTAGCCTCGGGGGCGATAAAACAATCCTCGCCTATCTCTATGGTCTCAAGGAATTTGAGCGATTCCTGTACATCATTTTGCCAGCGCTCGGCCCAAGTACGGACTTTTCGGTGAAGATTGGGGTAGAGCCAAGGCATATAGCTTAAGCGTTTTTTATGTTGTTCGCGGTAGGCGTCGCTCATGCGAGGTCCTTATGGCTGGCGGTGGATTTTACTGGTCATCATAAGGACGTGCTTGTGGTGGATCAAGTTTGTGTGTGCTTTGGTCATTAATGGCAGATGTGATTGTTGAGTAAATCAGGCGTATAAAAAAGCCGCCATGAGTGGCGGCAGGAGGAGAGATAAAACGCGGTAATAAATACAATGGCTAATGACTGTGGCGACGGTTGCAGCAAAAATCTGAACTGTTTAACGCATCATTGGTCTTTAAGCAAAATAGTGCGGTGTCCGCAGTGCAGGCTCAGTGCTCACGTGTATCAATGTGAGCTGCATACAGGCTGACCCTATCAGCGGGCTGAGCCCATACAAACAAACAGACCACTAGCAGGCGCTTCTGTCGGCCGAGCCCTGTGTAGCGGGTCGCCGTACCTTGCTGTTGTGGCAAAAGAATCTCATCGACTCTCTAATGCTGCCGTTGTCGGTGCTGAGGATTTTAATGATATTCCCCACGCTCCGGACACCTGATACAAAGTATAGCAACTGCCCGCAGGGTGCTCCGTTCTTTGAGAGAACGATTGGCTCTAAGCGCGGTACTTGAACGTCTTAATTGGTTATTTTATGTGTGTTTTTCGCCGATATTTAATTACCAAGTGAGGGCTCATCAATTATTAAAATACCATCAAGGCAGGTAACCTTGATTTCATCCAAGCGAGGCAGGTCTGGAGTGCGCAGGCGCTGAAGCATTTCATCCGCGGATAGATTAACGGTGCCCAAGTGCAGCACACGCACCGCGACACCCCGGCAACCCTCATGTGTCAGTAGGTCGCACAGCTGCAGGCTGTTGACAAAATAGCGGCCAACGGGGAAGAGTTTGTGTAGTTCGATAAATTGATCGTATTGCATTGCTGCTCCTAGTTTGTCGTGTCCTGATGTATTTTTAGCATACTTTTGTTTCGAAGCAGACTTATTGATGTATTTCAAATAAGCTCGCGTTTTTATTTATGAGGGTCGCGGTGCTTATCGAGGTCTTTCCGTGTACGAGCGTATTGATTGAGAGCCCTGGCTAAGGTGATGCATGTACCAATTAATTGAGCACAATGCTGATTTTGTTTTGATCAATAAAGCACCGGGTATTACGGTGCAGGCTGAGGGTGATACGCCGGGCTTACTGCAGCGTGTGGCCAAAGACCTTGGTCTGGAAAAGCTCTACCCCGTACACCGGCTTGACAAGATGACGTCGGGCCTACTGATTATGGCGGTGACAACCGAAGCCAACCGTCTGTTGTCGGAGAAGTTTCGACTGCGCGAAATGGAGAAGTTTTATCTGGCCATCAGTGATAAAAAACCACGTAAGAAACAGGGTGCGGTCGTAGGGGATATGGAGAAGGCCCGGCGCGGGGCTTGGAAACTTATGAGCAGCCGCGCCAACCCAGCTATTAGCCAATTTTTTAGCAGCAGCTTGAAGCCCGGTTTACGCTTGTTTGTCATCAAGCCACTTACTGGAAAAACCCATCAAATACGCGTGGCGCTAAAGTCCGTGGGCGCCGCCATTGTTGGGGATCCGCTCTATCACAGCAACGATGCCGACGTCGATCGTGGCTATCTACACGCTTACAGTCTGCGTTTTGACTGGCAGGGCGAGATGCGCAGTTATCAGTGTTTACCGCAACAGGGTGAGTTGTTTCTTGATGAGACGTTCAATCGTGCGTTGGAGGCTTATCAGGCGCCGTGGACGTTAGCTTGGCCCAAAGTGTGAGCTGTATGTGTTTTCAGGTTATGAGGCTGTGCGCGGGCAGGGTGGTTCAAAGGTAGAACCGCTGAAATGGCTGTGGGAGTAGGGGCAGGGCTTGTGGGAGGTTTTGACGTGTGGGCAGCTTGGTATTGGCCAGCGCGTTGCGCTGGCCAAAGTCGTGGTTTACTCGTAAAGGCACAGGTAAGAAGACTCTACTTCGGCCTTTACCTTGAAAGACGTGTTGGCTTCCACGATGAAGCTTTCGCCCTGCTTAAAGGTCGCCCATGCGTCGCTGCCCGGTAGCTTTACGGTCAGTGTGCCACTGGTAACGGTCATGTATTCTTTTTGGTTGGTACCAAACTCGTAGTCACCCTGACGCATCACGCCGATGGTGGCCGGTAAGGTTTCAGTTTGGAAGGCAATAGACTTAACCTTGCCGTCGAAGTATTCATTGGTTGCAAACATAATCATTACCCCTAAATTTTAGTGCGCGCAGTATACGTAAGCCTGCCGACGAAGGCTATGAGTCTGAAAATTGGGCAGAATCGAGCCCTTTTCGAGGACCACGGTGACCTTTGGGTGAGTGGCGTAGATTCCCGATAACAGCGAACAGTTGAAGAGGCTTCATGGCGTTAGTTTGGCTACACAGGGAAAGGCAGGGCGATGGTTCTGAGTGCCTGTATCAGGTACGAACGGCAGGGCGTACGCGCAGGCTGTACAGTAATGGGGTGTTCCACAGCCAATATAACCCGTCGCGCCCCGTGGCTGGCTCGGTCTGGGACCTACTGTTATTGCCTGCGTTTATGCAGCGCTTAGGCAGTGTTAAGCGGGTATTGGTACTGGGTGTGGGCGGTGGCGCTGTTATCAAGCAGTTACAGTACTTCTTGGACATCAAACAGGTGGTGGGTGTGGAGCTCAATCCCGTGCACCTGGAGGTGGCCGAGCGCTTCTTTGATGTGGCGGGCCCGGGACTGGAGCTTATTGAGAGTGATGCCGTGGCTTGGCTCAAGGCCTACCGTGGGCCTAAATTTGATCTGATTATTGATGACCTGTTCGGTGAGATAGACGGGCAGCCGGCACGTGCCGTGGCGGCTGATGAGCGCTGGTGCCGGCAGCTGCTGAAGCACTTGGCGGCGGATGGCGCGCTGGTGATGAACTTTGATGAGGTCAGCGGTTTAAACCAGTGCGCGTTCTTGGATAAGAGCAACAGTGGTATAAAGCAGCAGGCTGGCTGGCGTCGGGGTTGGTGTTTGTCGACCCCGCTCTACACCAATGCGGTGGCTTGCTTCAGTCGCCAAAGTTTGGAACGGGCCGAGTTTCGTCGGCAATTACAGGGTTTTCCCGAACTCGATGAGCGCCTCAAGGGCTGTAAGCTCAACTACAAATTACGAGCGCTGCGCCTACCTTAGCGGGCGCCATATAGGTTGAGCTAACGCTTTAAGGCGATCACTTTAAACGCGCCGTTGTCCTCCAAAATGTCGACCGTTCTAAAACCGTTGTGTTTGGCAAACAGGTTGGCGGCTTTGTGCTCTAATGGAATGAACATGTTGGTGACCACGAGGGCGACACCGCCTTTATTGAGGGCCGAGTATATGCGCTTTAAAAACTTCTTGGTGAGTCCACCTTCGACCTCAAAACCCTGATGAAACGGTGGGTTACAGAGCACTAGGTCAAACGTTTCGGTAATGCTGGCGCCACAATCGTCCGTGACAACTTGAATCGGCGCCGCATGCTGTTGACTGTTTTTGCTCATGCTCAACAGTGCCGCGGCGTTGTTGTCGGTGGCGGTGCGGCGCTCGATGCTGTCCCAGCGCAAGCTGTTAAGGGTCAAGTAGCCGTAGCCACAACCGAGATCCAAAAGCGATGTTGGCTGGTTTTTCATTTGGCGGACATAGCCGTCGGCGACGCTGATGAGCAGCTCGCTGCCCCTGTCGAGTTTGTTCCAACCAAACTGGCCTGGTTTGCTGTAGAGCGCTTGCCCATCCAGTTCACCGATGGCCCGCTGCTCATGGTAGTTTTTGTCGTCCAGTGCTTTTAGCGCCTTACTGTCGGTTTGCGACTGCTGTTTTATAACGCTACCCAGATAAAACGAGCCGTTCTTTTGCGCGCGGACCTTTCCGCCAAACAACTTGCCGGCTTTCTCTATATAGGTCTTGGCGCCGTCGCCTTTTTCGCCACAGATGTGCAGTTGGCCACCGAGGGTCAGTATCCGAAAAGCCTGAATGATGACGTGATTCACCAACGGCTTCTCTTTCGAAACGCGGTACACCACCTGTTCAACACTGGCGTCGTCTATGGCGCTGAAGTCCATATCCGAGAACTGGCAGTTAAGGTCAGCTGCTTGCGCTCGTTGCGCGACATCCCAGCGGTTGCTGATCAATGTCAATTTTGGGTGTTCTTGCAGTTGCTGGATATCAGCGAGCAGGTTTTCATCGGCGATACAGAGGGTGTTTTTACCTGTGTCTTGTAGGAATTCTTGGAGTAATTCAAGCGCGCGATCGGTCATGGTGTGTTCTTACATTGTGTGCGGGGCGACGGGGTTCGGGCGAGGTTTAAAGCTTAATGCAGTCTATCTCAGCTTGTGTCAGGGCGCGGTACTCGCCAGGCTCTAAGCTCTCGTCGAGGACAATGCCACCAATGGTGTGACGGTGCAGCTCCGATACGTGGTTGCCGACAGCGGCGAACATGCGTTTTACCTGGTGATATTTACCTTCACTGATAGTGAGGTTGCACTCATTATCCAACAGGATTTCCAGGCTGGCAGGCTGGGTAAGCTTAATTTCGCCGTCGAGCATAAGGCCTTCGGTAAAGGCTGCGGCGGTGCTGTCCGATATTTTTTGATCGGTGCAGACGTAGTAGGTTTTCTGGCAATCACGCTTTGGGGAGGTAATGGCGTGATTCCACTTGCCGTTGTCGGTAATCAGTACCAAACCCGTGGTGTCTAGGTCGAGGCGGCCAGCGATTTGCAGCTTATCGACATTCGGCTCATCAAGTAGCTCGAGGGCGACGGGGTGTTCTTTGTCTTTTGTCGCACAGATGTAACCCTGCGGTTTGTTGAGCATGAAATAGCGCGCCCCGGGCTGCTTGATCTCTTCACCGTCGATGCACACTCGCTGCTCTGGTTTTACTTGCAGGGAGGCGCTGCGCACGGTTTCGCCATCGATACTGACCCATTCATTGCGCAGCATTATTTTCACTTCGGCGCGGGAATGGTCGGTCACTTGGCTGATGTATTTGTCGAGACGCATAACGGTGTGGAGTCCAATATTTTCGGGCCGAGGCAAAGGCAGCGGCTGGTTATTTGAGGTGGGGAGTTTACCAGTAAAGCCGTCTGCCTGCTGGGGTAAGCGCGGCTATTTCGAGGCTATCTTGCGTTTTAGTCCGAGGTGTTTAGATCGTGAATGGGTGCGCTTAAGTCCCACTCGAAACGTTGTAATAACGCACGGAAGGTGGCTTGTGGTTCGGCCACAAGTGTCAGCTTTTGGCCTGTTATTGGGTGCGTTAAACGCAACCGGTAGGCATGTAGCAGTAGCCCTGGGGTGTCAAGGTGCTCGGCAAAGTAGCGGTTGTGTTTTGACTTTCCGTATTTTGGGCAGCCGATCAGTGGGTGCGAGAGGTGCTTAAAATGTCGGCGTATTTGATGTTTTCTGCCCGTCATTAAGGTGGCGAGCACCAAGGAGTAGCGCGACTGAGGGTAACGCTCCAATTGCACGTCCAGCTCGCAGGTACCCAAACGGCGATATTCGGTAATGGCTTGCTGGGCGGGTTTTGGCTCGGTTGCTGGTTGTTTGGGGGGCAAGCCCTGCGCAACCCGTTGTTTATCTTCGGCCGCGCGTCTCTTCTTGTGTTTACTTTTAAAGTCGTCGATGGGTTTAAGCGGGTGATCAATGGTGCCTATCTCAGGGCAGTAACCACGGCAAACCAGTAGGTATTCTTTCGTGGTGTTGTTGCACTCCATGTCGGCCTGTAACAGGGCGGCCACCTGTGGACTAAGCGCAAAGAGAATGATGCCTGAGGTTGGTTTGTCGAGGCGATGCACGGGGTAGAGGTGTCGACCTATCTGGTTGCGCAGTTCTTGCAGTAAAAAACGCGTCTCGTGGCGGTCGATATTGCTGCGGTGCACCAGTAAACCGGCGGGTTTGTGGACGGCTATCAGGTGTTCATCCTGATAGATGACCTGCAGCGCGGGCTCGGCTGCCGAGGGATTTATGGAAACCTTGGTGTCCGTTAAGTCGGTGCTGGTTGCTGGAAGGGGGTCGTTGTTTGTCGTTGTGAGTGTCATGGCCGGATTCTATCACCAGTTACGGTGAAATAGAGCGTTGGCAGGATTGGACTTTATGGTGACAGTTGATATATCAGGGCGAGCCAAGCGCCGGTATGTCTAAAGTGCGCTGCGTGGCACGTGTTTGATAGATGGTGTTACGTGCTACCTCGACGGCTACGTCAAAGCCAAGGTGTATCAAGGTTAGGTGCAGCATGCGTGTGATATTGTCGTCTTGATTGAATAGGTCTTGGTGTTTATCACAGAGGATGCGATAGGCCTTGTAGAAACCTTCTCTTGTACAGACATCGGCGCCATAAAGTGCGCTATAGCAGACCTTGATCAGTATCATGTTACTGGGCATTGGGCTTCTCCTGTCCTGTGATATATGTATCTTAGCTGCCTAACGTGACATGTGCAATTTTTGTACGATATGAGGTTTGGGTTGGGGAGGGGGCAGCGCAGGTCTGCCAGCCTTGCAGGGTATAACGTTCTACCTGAACATAACCAGCTCCTGCGCATCCTGCGCCCGCTGGATACATTACATCCTTGTAAATAAAAAAGGGGAAGCCGAAGCTTCCCCTTTTTTATTGCTGCTAACCGGTGATTGTTGCTGACCGTAGGTTAGCCCATTTTCTTCTCACCGGAATCAACCGATTGATAAATCAGCGTGTTAATGGTCATTGGGCCTACACCGCCCGGTACTGGGGTGTAAGCCGCTACGCGCTCGAGCAGTGGCTTCATTTCGATATCGCCAACACCGCCCGGGTGATAACCAGCATCGACCACAACAGCGCCATCCTTAATCCAGTCAGCTTTGATGAACTCTGGCTTGCCTACGGCACCCACGATGATATCGGCTTGTTTGATGTGTTCGGCCAGGTTCTGAGTGCGCGAATGGCAGATGGTGACGGTGGCATTCGCCTCCAGCATCATCATGGCCATGGGTTTACCAAGAATTGGACTGCGGCCAACCACTACGGCGTGCTTGCCTGAGAGCTCAATGTCGTAGGCCTCGAGTAGACGCATGATGCCTTTTGGCGTGGCGCAACCGTAGGCTTCTTCGCCCATGCTCATGCGGCCAAAGCCCAGGCAAGTAACACCGTCGACGTCTTTTTCTAAGGCGATGGCGTCAAAACAGGCGCGCTCATCAACCTGCGCTGGCACGGGGTGTTGCAGTAAAATACCGTGCACATTGTCGTTGTTATTGAGCTCATCAATCTTGGCCAGAAGCTCTTCGGTGGTGGTGGCCTCAGACATTTCCACTTTCATGGAGTCCATGCCAATGCGAGTACAGGCGTTGCCCTTCATTTTGACGTAGGTGGCCGAGGCAGGGTCTGCACCCACCAATATGGTGGCTAGAATTGGGGTTTGACCGCCGCTCTTTTCTTTCAGCGCGGCAATGCGCTGTGACAGTTCTTCTTCGGTTTTCTTGGCAAGGGCCTTGCCGTCGAGCAGGAGTGCGGACATCGGTGTCATCCCATTAGGAATTGGCTGGTTTGAGTAAACCGGCAACCGGTCGACTCCCCAAAAATTAGGCGCGTATTCTCCCATAAGCGCAGCTTTGCGCCAACACAAACAAACCGTGTTTATGCTTTAGATCTATCCCGCTACACTGATCGTGGAGACATCACGGATGCAGCTTAAATGAGGCGAGGGTTTATGGGTGAGATAATCATGGCAAGAGTGCGGGCAGGGTTATTAGCGGGTGGACTGCTACTGGCGTTGAGCAGTGTTGTGGGTTGCGGAGAAGAGCCGCCGCCAGTAGCTGATAGTGACGCGGGCTTATCGGCGGGCGTGAGCACTACAGGCAAGGGCAGTCGTACCAGTGGTGTGATCCCCGAGTATCAACTTGACGCGCTGCGTAAAGCCAAAGGCGTTGAAGCTCAGCTGCTCGATGCAGAAGCTCAACGGCGTGCTCAAATCGACGCACTGGGCGATTAACCTAGCTCAGGCATTGTTGGTCAATACTATTGGGTCTGAAGGCGCAGCTGCATTAGAATGGCGCTTTTATTGTTCAGTGCAGTGAGTGGGATCTAATGGGAAAGGATATTCGTGCCGCGAAACCGCGCGTGCAGGCTATTTATCAGGTAATGGTGGATGTACTGGCGCTCGATCAACAGCAGGCGTTGGCGATGGCTGAGCGCCAAGAACGTTATCGCGATCTGCTCGAAGAGCAGGCCTGCCTTTCGCAGGAACTGTGTGAAGCCTATACGGCTTTCATTGCCTCAATTGGCAAGGCAAGCAGCGAGGCTGAGTATTACGAGGCGGGCAGCGAGTTGGATCGTGCACGGGACGAAGCGGCTGAAAATTACGACCTATTGCGCGGTGAAATTGAAAAGGATTTTCCGCAAATTCTCGCTCGAGAAGAGCTGTTGGGCATCAATGCGCTCGAAGAGCTCAGCGCGACTGCCTACGCGGCCGCGTATGACGCCCTCTACGATGACAGTTTTGATGAGGCCCTTTTGGTTTTTCGCAAGGCCGCCATGGCCGCCCATGAGAACAGTAAACTGATCTACCTTGGGCTTGATGGGTGAGGGTATTCCCTTGATTCACTCAATACCAAATAAGGTCGGTTGATAAGCGTCGGCCGTAAGCCTTCAGGCCCGTTCATTTTTGTATACGCGCTCAGTTAGAATTAAGTGGATGGTCAAACCTCGTCTATTGGCTACTCCTTGTCAGTTCACCCGCTATAAATGCCGTATAATCGCCAGCAACTAACCCATGAGACTTCCCAGTGACTGACAGCAGTGGCATTCGCCTTAATAAATTTATCAGTGATTCCGGTTTTTGTTCACGCCGTGAAGCCGACCGCCATATTGAGGAAGGTATGGTGTCCATTAATGGTCAGGTTGCACAGACGGGTGTACGCGTGCAGCCGGGTGATGAGGTGAAAGTTGAGGGGCGCCGTATTCGCGCCAGTGCGCAGAATAAGGCAGACCGGGTATACATCGCCTACAACAAGCCGGTCGGCATTACCTGCACCACCGAGAGCGGTGTACAGGGCAACATCATTGATGCCATTGGCCATCGTCAGCGTATTTTTCCCATTGGCCGCTTAGATAAACCCTCAGAGGGGTTGATCTTTCTCACCAGTGACGGCGATATTGTTAACAAAATTTTGCGCGCAGAGAACGTGCACGACAAAGAGTACGTGGTCACGGTCGATAAACCGTTGAGCAGCGCGTTTGTCGAGAAAATGTCCAATGGCATTCCGATTTTAGGGACGGTTACCGAGCCGTGTCAGGTCACTATTACCAGTCGCTTTGTTTTTAAAATAATTTTGACTCAAGGGCTAAACCGTCAAATTCGCCGTATGTGTGAATACTTAGGGTTCGAGGTGACGAAGCTAAAACGCTCGCGCATCATGAATGTGACGCTGGGTAAGTTAAAACCCGGCGAGTGGCGTAACCTCAGCCCTAAGGAAATGGATGAACTGAACCAAGCGGTCGCCGGCTCCAGTGGTTTAGCGGATGAATCCGCTAGCGAGGGTGATAAACGTCGCCGTGGTTCACAGTCTAACCGTGCCGGTCGTGACGCTGAAAATCGTGGTGCAGGTACTGGGCGCGCTACGGGCAGCGGAAAGGGCGGTGGCGCTCATCCATCGAGGGGAGAGGGCAGTCGTGGTGACGGCCGCTCTAAGCTGAATAAAGGCGGCGGTGAGAAAGTCAAAGTCAAGACAAGCAGTAACAGAACGGCTAAGCTGAGAGCCGCTAAGTTGAAAGCTAATAAGAAGCAGGCAGGCAAGGCTAAGCCTAAGCGTTAGCGCATCGCCCGTTCCTTTCAATAGTGCTTATAGTTCCTTTTAGTACAAAGCCTATAGTTCTTTTCAGCACAGAGGTGGTTAATAGTGAAGACGATTAAAAAGCTGAACAATGAAGCCGAGCTGCTCATTGAAGCCCTTAAAGTCGGTGGTACTTACGCGCAAAAACGGGGTGTCGGTGAGTTCGAAAGCACTGATTCGGCCAAAGATAAGGTGACCTACCTGTACCGGTTATTGGTGCAGGATAAACTCATCCAGCCGCTGGCAAAGGGACAGGAAAGTGAACCAAAAATGAAGCATAAATTAGCCCTTTGGATCGCGCGAACCTTGCCGCCAGAGCACCCATTATTAAAATAGTGACACCGATTTCGTGAGCTTTACGGTTGATTAAACCGGAGGTTCAGGGCGCAGGGCTGAGCTTAATTGGACGCAGGTTATTTTTAAGTTAAATAGCGTAGATACTTATGAACCGTAAAAAGAAAGTCAATAGTACGCTTAAGGCCAAAGCGAAAAAGGCGAACGCCAAGCTTAACCCAAGCAACAAGCCTAAATATATTTCCAAGGCTGATCGAGAAAAATCACCACCCGAGAACGATGCGCCATCGGCAGACGAAGCCTAGTCAACGGTGTTGATCCGCTCATCGATATCAGCGCCAGCCAGTTTGTGCTCTTTGTTAATTGAGAAAGCTGGCCTGCAGTAGGCGTTGCGTATAGGCTTTTTGGGGTTTCACCAATACTTTGTTGGCATCCCCATATTCAATCATTTCCCCGTCCTTCATAACCAATACTTGATGGCTCAACGCTTTGACTACGTTTAGGTCGTGACTGATAAATAGGTACGTCAGGCCGCGCGTGCGCTGTAAATCACGGAGCAGGTCGATCACTTGTACTTGCACCGCTCGATCGAGCGCTGAGGTGGGTTCATCCAAAATCAGAAGTTTTGGGTTTAATACCAGCGCCCGTGCGATGGCAATACGTTGACGTTGGCCGCCTGAAAACTCATGGGGGTAGCGGTGGCGGTCGGCGGCCACCAAACCCACTTCTTCCATTACCTTGATGACGGCTTGCTCGCGACTGCCGTAACCCAGTTCGCTGTGCACGGTTAAACCCTCGGCGATGATTTCTGCAGCCGTCATGCGAGGGCTTAAGCTGGCAAAGGGGTCTTGGAAAACGACCTGCATGTGTTTGCGCAGGGGGCGGAGTTTTCGTTCACTCAACTTGTGCAGGTTTTGTTTCTGGAACGTTATTTCACCCCGAGCGTCGAGCAAGCGCAATATGGCCATGGCTAGGGTCGATTTCCCCGAACCGCTTTCCCCAACCACCCCGAGTGTGTGTCCGACCCGAAGTTGTAAACTGATATTTTTAACCGCGTGGACAAAACGTGTGGGTTTGCCAAACAGCGGTTTGTTGAGTGGGAAGCTGACGCTCAATTGTTTGGTTTCGAGCAGCGTTTCTACGCTTTCATCGTAAGGGGCTAGCACGTCGCCTTTGGGGTGACTGTTCAGCAGGGTACGGGTGTAATCGTGCTGCGGTGCTGAAAACAGTGTCTGGCAGTCTTGTAATTCTATGAGTTTGCCTTGGTGCATGACGGCAACACGGTCGGCCATGTGTTGTACGACACCGAGGTCATGGGTGATGAGCAGAATGGCCATGCCCATCTCTTGTTGCAGGCTCTGCAATAGCCCAAGGATCTCTCTCTGTACGGTCACATCAAGCGCGGTCGTGGGTTCGTCAGCGATCAGTAACCTAGGCTCATTAGCCAGAGCCATGGCAATCATGACACGTTGGCGCTGACCGCCTGAAAGCTCGTGAGGGTAAGCCTTGAGGCGCTTTTCTGGTTCTTGAATTTGCACCTTATGCAGCAGCTCAATAACTTTGGCCCGCAGTGCGGATTGCCTTAAATCACTGTGAAGTCTTAGCACTTCTGCGAGTTGTTTTTCTACCGTATGCAAAGGGTTGAGCGCGGTCATGGGCTCTTGAAATATCATGCCGATACGATGGCCACGTAAACGTTGCATCTGGCGTTGGCTATTGTGCAGCAGTTCGTCGCCCTCAAATCGGACGCTGCCGCTGGGGTGGTGGGCAACCGGGTAGGGCAACAGTTTCATGATGGCGTGCGCGGTCATCGACTTACCTGAACCGGACTCTCCTACCAGCGCCAGTGTTTCATTGTGCGCAATGTCGAAGGAAATTTTGTCGACGACTGTGACGCTACCGTCGCCTTGATGAAAAGCGACCGATAAATCTTTAATACTCAGTAGTGGCGATTTCAAAGTGTCAGACTCTTGCTGCGCTGCAGGGGACAAGTGTTGTGGCGTCATGCTCATGAGGCCGTCACCAGTCGGGGGTCGAAGGCGTCGCGGATACCTTCACCAATGAATACCAGCAGTGCCAGCATCAGTGCAAGCACACCAAATGCGGTCATCGCCAGCCAAGGGGCGTGGAGGTTGCCTTTACCTTGCTGTACTAATTCGCCGAGCGAAGGTGAGCCTGGCGGCATGCCAAAGCCCAAAAAGTCCAATGCCGTTAAGGTGGTCACCGCACCGGTGAGTAAAAAGGGCACGAGCGTGACGGTGGCTACCATCGCATTAGGCAGGATGTGCCTGCCCATGATGGTGCGATTGTTGACTCCGAGCGCTCTGGCTGCTCGAACGTATTCTAAGTTTCGGCCCCGTAAAAACTCTGCTCGCACCACATCAACGAGTGACGTCCAACTGAACATCAGCATGATGATGAGCAGCCACCAAAAGTTTGGTGTGACAATGTTGGCCATAATGATTAATAGAAACAGGACGGGTAGGCCGCCCCAGATTTCTAAAAAGCGTTGGCCAATTAGATCGACCTTGCCACCGTAGTAACCCTGAACACTGCCGACGAAAACCCCAATGATACAGCTGCCGACGGTCAGGGTAAGGGCAAACAAAATTGAGATACGAAAACCATAAATCACACGGGCAAATACGTCGCGCGCTTGGTCGTCGGTCCCAAGCCAGTTCTTACTGCTGGGCGGTGAAGGTGCGGGGGTCGTGAGATCGCTGACATGGGTGTCGTAGGCGTAGGGTACCGGCGGCCAAAAAATCATGCCTTTGGCCTCAATTAACTCGCTGACATAGGGGTCGGAGTAGTCCGCTTCGGTATCAAAATCACCTTCAAAGGTTGTCTCTGGATAACTCTTTAGAACCGGGGAATAAACCGCGCCATCAAAGATCACTAACAGAGGTTTGTCGTTGGCAATAAACTCGGAAAATAAGCTGGCGGTAAACACAAGGATAAACAACCAAAGGCTCCACTTTGCGCGCTTATTGCTAAAAAATGTCGCCAGCCGTCGTTGATTCAATGGGCTGAGTCGAGGCTGCTTGTTAGAGGTTTCGCCCATGTTGGTGTTTTCGCTCACGTTGATAGCTCTTGGCTGTCGAAGTTAATTCGGGGGTCTACCGCGACATAGACAAGGTCGGAGATAAGTTTAACCACTAGCCCCAATAGCGTGAAGATGAAAAGTGTACCGAATACAACGGGGTAATCGCGGTGTTGGATGGCCTCAAAACTCAGTAAACCCAAGCCGTCGAGTGAGAATATGACTTCGATGAGCATGGCGCCGGTAAAAAATACGCTGATAAAGGTGGCCGGAAAGCTGGATATGATAATGAGCATAGCGTTACGAAAAATATGTCCGTAGAGCACTCGGTTCTCGGTGAGTCCTTTCGCTCTTGCTGTTTGAACGTATTGTTTATTAATCTCATCGAGAAATGAGTTTTTTGTCAGCATGGTGAGGGTCGCAAAGCCACCTATGGTGTAGGCCAATAAAGGCAGTGTCAGGTGCCAAAAATAATCTTTGATTTGATCGACGGTTGAGAGTTCGTCAAAGTTAGGGGAGGTTAGGCCGCGCAGCGGGAACCAGTCAAGGAAGCTGCCACCAGCGAAGACCACAATAAGCAGGATGGCAAATAGGAACCCTGGGATGGCATAACCCACTATGATCGCCGCGCTGCTCCAGACATCGAAACGCGAACCATGACTGGTTGCTTTTTTAATTCCCAGGGGAATGGAAATTATGTAAATGAGTAGTGTACTCCAGAGCCCTAAGGAGATAGATACCGGCATTTTTTCCTTGATTAACTCAAGCACGCTGGTGTTGCGGAAAAAACTCTCGCCAAAATTTAAAGTCGCATAGTCGATGATCATATTTAGAAAGCGTTCATGCGCAGGCTTATCAAAGCCGTACATCTTTTCGATGTCTTTGATTATTTCAGGGTCGAGGCCCTGAGATCCACGGTATTGGCCGTTACTTGAGTTATTGTTACGGGTTTCACCGCCACCGCCGCTGACTCGATTTCCAGTGGCATTGTTATCGTGGCCTTCAAGTTTGAAAATTAGTTGCTCAACGGGGCCACCGGGTGCGGCTTGAATGATCATAAAGTTGATCAGCATAATCCCGAAAAGAGTGGGGATCATCAGCAGTAAGCGGCGAAGTACATAACTTCCCATGGTAGCTTTCCGTTCTGGCTGACAGACTTGCAGTCAGCGTGTTTGAGTGTGGCGGTGTGTCATACAGCGTTGATTGTATTTTGACCGCTGTCCTTATTATGGTTGAAGCTTAACATTCTCTTCGTTTGCCGATGTATCTGGATTTTGTTCGCTGGCTGCCCCACGCTCTGTATTTTCTTCGGGTGTTAATGAGCCCTTTTGCGTTTGCTGCTCTGCCGCGGACTTACTCCACCAGCTCATTAGGCCTGTGTCATAAATACCATCATAGCGTGGGCTGATTGTGGGTCTTTCGAACTTGTCCCAGTAGGCGATGCGATGGTGGTTTATGTGCCAGTGTGGAATGACGTAGTAGCCATTGAGTAGCACTCGGTCTAAGGCCCGCGTAGCGGTGATGAGTTCCTCACGGCCGTTGGCTTCAATAATATGATTCACCAGCGTGTCGACGGCTTTATCGTTAACGCCGATGAGGTTCCTGCTAGCGTTGGTGTCTGCAGAACTGGAGTGCCACATCTCTCGCTGTTCATTGCCGGGACTGAGTGACTGGCCGAAGACGTGCACCATCATGTCAAAATCAAAACTGCGCATACGGTTGATGTATTGCGAGGTGTCGACGATACGGATTTGAGCATCGACACCCAACTTTTTTAGGCCTTGGATAAATGGGTTAGTAACACGCTTGAAGGCGCCATCATAGAGCAGAATATCGAAGCTAAGCGGTAGGCCGCTTGAGGGGTCAATCAGCTGATTATTGACTACTTTATAACCCTCTTCATCGAGTATTTTTTTGGCTTTGCGCAAATTGTGGCGATTGCGATCTGTGCCGTTGCTCACCGGTGGGCTAAACACTTCATCGAAAACGCTGGCAGGTAGTTGAGCACGCAGAGGATTGAGCAGTTTTAGCTCGCGGCGGCTAGGTAATCCCTGTGAGGCCAACTCAGAGTTGGAGAAAAAACTGTGTGTGCGTTTATAAGCGCCGTAAAACAAATTCTGATTGGTCCACTCAAAATCAAATGCCAGTCCAATGGCTTGCCGCAAACGCTTATTTTTAAATTTATCCTGCCGTGTGTTAAAAATGTAAGCCTGCATGCCCGTCGGGTTTTCGTGTTTTATCTCTACTTTTTTTAGGCGGCCATCGGTGATTGCGCTGCCGCTGTAGGCTGTGGCCCAAAATTTAGACATTCGCTCGCGGCGTACGTCGTACTCGCCAGCCTTCAAGGCTTCTAGTGCCACCGTGTCGTCGCGGTAGTAGTCGTGGGTAATACTGTCGAAGTTGTAGAGGCCTTGACGCGTTGGGTGGCTGCTTGCCCAGTAGTCCTGCACGCGTTCGAAGGTGATCGATCGCGCTGGGTCAACCTTGCCAATTTTATAGGGCCCGCTGCCTAGGGGGACTTCTAGGTCTGCGTGTTCAAAGTCTCGGGTTGACCAGTAATGCTTTGGTAAAATGGGAAGTTGGCCAACGGTTAAAGCCAGCTCTTGGCTGGCACCCAGCTTAAAGGTGAAACGCACCCGTAATTCACCCAAGGCCTCTACTTTTTCCACGTCGGCGTAATAAAAACGATAACTGGGCGCGCCTTTTTCCATGAGTGTGTTAAAGCTGAAGACGACATCGGCGGCGCGTATTTGGGTTTGATCGTGAAAGCGCGCAAGGGGGTTGAGCTGGAAAATGATCCAAGAGCGGTCGGCCGGGTATTCCATGTGCTCGGCAACCAAGCCGTATTGGGTAAAGGCTTCATCGGCTGAGCCGACCGTTAGGCTGTCATAAATGAGCCCTAGGTGATCGGCTTGGTTACCCTTGGCGGTAAAGCTATTGAGGCTGTCGAAAGTGCCAAGGCTGTGCAGTTTGAGTTTGCCGCCCTTCACCGCTTTGTTTGAGGTGTACTCAAAGCGTTCGAAAGCCTTTGGGTATTTAGGCTCGCCGTGCATGGCAATGGCGTGACTCACCATGATTTCTGCATTGCTTTTAGCCGTTGGCAATAAGGCAAGAGCCGTGATGAGGCTAAGGCAGAGAAACGGTAGGCGCTTTAACGTTGAGGCTAAATCCATTTGGGGTCCGCGGTCGTGGGTGATGGGGCAGAAGGCTCGTTTATTGAGACCCTAGGTTACCGACTTTTATCCCGCTTGCCGAGCGGTGTACGACGTTGACCTTAAACTTCTTGCTTAAGGCTTCAAGTAAGCGGCTTCCAAGGCGCTGAATGTTATGGTCTATAATGATTTGACTTCATTTTTTGTGTGTAGATGCAATGGCAATAACAGGTTTGAGTGCGTGGGTTGAGAAATTGAGCAAACGAGAAATGCCCGTGCTAGCGACAATTGTACAGGAGCTTAATAAGCTAACGGGTAGCGATGATACTGAGGTCAATCAGTTAGCTGACGTCATTTTAAAAGACGCCAATCTCACCTCGCAGGTATTGCGCATTGCCAATAGCGTGCACTATAACCCCTCCAGTTACCCTATAAATACGGTCAGTCGAGCGATTGTCTTGATTGGTTTCTCCGGTGTTAAAGTGATCTGTTTGTCGGTCATGATTATCGACACTTTGCTGGGCAAAGAACCACGAGAGCATTTGCTGCAGCAGATGGCGCAAGCCTTTCACGCGGCTGTTCAGGCGAAACGTATCGTTCGGAAGACCAATGATGCGGTACAAGAAGAGGTCTTTATCGCGGCCTTGCTATATCACCTCGGCGAAATGTCTTTTTGGGCATGCGGAGGCAAGTCCGCCGATGAGCTGGGTACGTTATTACAGTCGGGTAAGGTTGATCTTCGCGAGGCTACAGAACAGGTGCTGGGTTGTAGTTTTAAAGCCATTACACGTTCGCTGGCAAAAATCTGGAAGCTCGGTGAGACCTTAGAGCAGTCGTTATATCCAGGCGATAAGCCATCTCCAAAGGTGGTGGCTGTGTGTTTAGCTGAACAACTAAGCCGAGCCGCGAGCCTGGGCTGGGAGTCACCCGAAGCGCGTGATGTTATCAAGAAAATTTCTCGCTTTACTGGGCAGTCGATACCCGATACCCAAAAGAGTGTCTTAGACGGTGCAGATGAGGCCGCTTCGGTGGCTCTTACTTATGGTGCCGCTAAGGTTTGCCACTTAATCCCAAGTCGCCAGCAGAACGAAGCTCAGTTGATGGAGGCCGCGGGTGCTAAAGCGTTGACTTCTAACCCGGAGTTACAGCTCAGTATTTTGCGCGAACTGTCTAACGCCACGCTGGAAAAGTTAGATGTGAACGCCATTTTCCAGATGGTGCTGGAGGGACTGCACCGCGGGATCGGTCTTGAGCGTGTTGCCTTGGCATTTATTCAGAAGGATCAAGTCGCTGCAAAGTATGTGCTCGGTGAGGGCACTGATACCTGGCGCGAGCAGTTTTGTTTTTCGATCTCGGCGCAGGAAGACAATATCTTTACCCACGCGATTCGAATGAAAGAGCCACAGTGGCTCTTGAAAGGTGGGCGCAAGGATGAGCAGTATCTCTACTCGCCCGACATTGTTCGTGTACTCGGGAAATCGCCTGCTTTCACCTCTGTGGTCACGTTGGGCGGACGCAATATAGCCGTTTTCTATGCCGACCGTTGGAAGTTGGGGGGCGCTTTAGAGGACGAACATTTTCAGAGTTTTCGACACTTTATAATGCAGGCGCAAATGAGCCTGCAGATGTTGGCCGCCAGCGCGAAGAGCTGAGGGCAAGCTAGGAAATGCTGGGGGCAGGGCTAATAGCGACTGCCGGTCACATCGACGAAGAGGGTGAGGGATTGTCCTGGGTGGATGTAACCATTTTTCTTAACCTGATTCCAGCGCACTATGTCATTAACCGATAGGTGAAATTTACCCGCTATGCGGGCCAGTGAATCACCGTTACGGACCTTATAAGCCACCTTGCGTACAACGGGTTTAAGTTGGCCTTTGCTGCGCGCCTGAACGATGTTGTTGTCTTTGCTCCAGATCACTAAACGTTGACCTTCTTTCAGAGGGTCCTTGGGCGCCATGGCGTTCCACTTTGCGAGGTTGCTGACTTTGACGCCATAGGCGCGAGCAATTTTCCAAAAGCTGTCACCGCGCTTTACCTTGTAACTTACTTTACGGCTTCCATCTTGCCCTTTGGACCGTGCCTGCTTGCGCTTTACTCGTTGATCCTCACTGTAGGCATAGTGTTTGGCAGGTTGTGATGCGACGGGAATAAGCAGTGTTTTGCCCTGGCGGATCGTATTGCCACGGATGTTGTTTGTGTCTTTGATGACGGCAACATTGGTATTGAAATGCTTGGCAATGCCAATGAGCGAATCGCCTGCCTTGATGGTATAACGCTTCCATGCGGTGCGCGACTGAGAGGGCAGTGCCGCCAGCGCTTTGTTGAACTCTTCGGCTTGGCTAATGGGTAAAACGAGTGTGTGTGGGCCTTTGGGGTCGGTTGCCCAGCGGTTAAAACCAGCGTTTAGTTGGTACAGGTCATCGGTGCTGATGCCGGCAAGTTCACTGGCTTGGGCGAGATCTATCTGAGAGCCAATGTCGACTTTGGTCAAATAAGCCTGGTTGGCAATTCTGTTGAGGGAAATGTTGTAGGCTGCTGGGTTCTGGGTTAATTCGGCCAGTGCCAGAAGTTGAGGCACGTAGGCTTGGGTTTCTCGGGGTAGCTTGAGAGACCAGAAGTCGGTGGGTTTTCCCGCTTTTTTGTTGCGGCGAATGGCTTTTCGGACATTGCCTTCACCCGCGTTGTAGGCTGCTAAGGCGTGTAACCAGTCGCCGTCAAAGCGCTTATGCAGATAGGTCAGGTAATCTAAGGCTGCATCCGTTGCGGCCACCGCGTCGCGTCGCCCGTCATACCACCAGTTTTGCTTCAGGCCGTATTGTCTTCCGGTTGCAGGAATGAACTGCCAGATGCCTGATGCGCGACCGTGAGAGTAGGCGAAGGGATCGAAGGCACTTTCCACAATGGGCAGTAGGGCTAACTCGTGGGGCATGTTGCGTTTGTCGAGTCCCTCGGCAATATAATGCAGGAATTTACTGCCGCGCTGGGTGACTCGTTCGATGTAACGTGGGTGCTTCTTGTACCAATTGAGATGTTTCTGGGTCCGCGAGTTTATTGGGTGTTGCAGGTTGTAACCGTCACGTAAACGGTCCCATAGGTCATCGTAGTCCTGGGGTGTGAATACGGTTAATGCTTGCTCTGCAAGGTCGCACCCAGCGTAGGATTCTTGCTCAATTACTTTGAGGTTGGCGGGGGCGGGTTTGATGCTGCTTTGTTGGCAGGCACTCAGGAGGATAATGGCGCTTAAAGCAAGAATACAACGTCGGTACATCATTGGTGGTGTGGCTTTTATAGTTGTTTGTGGGGGCTAGGGTCACGGATCCTAAAGCGGTCAGGCGGCCATGTTAACGGAGCCGCGAGTCTGAAGGTGGGAGCAGGTCTCAAATAGAGACGAAATACTGACTCTCACGGTGTTTGGCCGCTAAATTTAACGTCATTTTAGGGAAGCCCCCTGTATCGGTCAATGCTCTGTGGGCGTTTGTTCCAGTGTTGGCTAGAAGTTATCTTTCCAGCGCCGCAGTTCGGCAAATACCTGTGCTGGTTTTGGCTGTTTGAGGCCACCGTGCTGTGTGGCCGCGCGGATGACATCGGCATGCGAACAGCGCAAAAAGGGATTGGTGAGTCGCTCCGTGGCGATGTTTGAGGGGATGTTGCTGAGGCCTTGTTGGCGTAAAGCCTTAACCTCTTTACAGCGGCGCTGTTGCTAGGTTCCACGGCGGCGGTAACGGCGAGGTTGGCAGTGTGTAGTCATGGGCGCAGAACACTTGTGTGCCTTGGCTTAAGGCGCCTAGAGTCATGAGCGAATTATGGATTTGCTCTGCTGTGCCTGCGAACATACGACCGCAGTCTGCGGAAAAGAGTGTGTCACCTCAAAATAAAATCGGCGCCTGCTGTGGGTCATCAATTAGGTAGGCAATATGATTCAGCGTGTGGCTTGGTACCTCTAGTACTGTGGCGATTATGTCATCTTCAAGCTGGAGGGCTTGTTGATTGCTTAGCTCGTGATTGATTCCTTTTATCTTGTCAGACTTTGGCCCATACACAGGCGCTTTATGTTGTGCGCTAAGCTCTTCCACACCATTGGTGTGGTTCCATTGGTGTTGGGTGAGAATAATGCCAGCAAGTTCTAGGTTATGCTGTGTCAGCGCTAATTGATGGCCTGAGAACCTCCAGGGTCGACCACGTAGGAACGCAGCTGGTTTGGAGGTGAAACATCCAGAGATAGTTGTCGTCAAAGTCGGAAACTTGGATGATGTTGATGGCCACGGTGAAACCTTATTTAGTTTTTTCTTATTCTACGAAAATCATGGCTTTTTTGGCGAATGGCTTAACTTGTCGTAGTGGTGGTTCCAACGATGTGCCTAGGAGTTTGGCTAAGTAGCCGCTCACGCGCCATAATCTAAGCAGTTAAACGGTACAGGTCTAAGTAAATGGGTTTCATGGCTCAATACATCAGTAACGCCCGTCATTGGCTTGCCGTAAGGCTAGGGCCTCAAACAGGTGTAGGGGCGATGGGCGACCTTGACGGCTGGTCTCGAACGCCTTTGGGGCAAGCTCTGTTGAGTGATCAGCAAGAAAAAGTGGATGCTGTGCTTGATTGCATGTTTGGTTATCACTTGATGACTATGAGTGTATTTAATGCACCTGGACTGTGTCGGCAGAGCAAGCTACAGCACAAATTTGTGCTTGCTCCCAGTGGTTACCCTTTTGCAAATGTTGGTCATCAAGTGGGTCGGGACGGACTGGCTAATGGGGCTGTACAGGCGGTTTTTGAGCAATTACCGCTGGCACCGGAGTCGATCGATATTGTTGTTTTACATCACGCCCTAGACTATGCGGATAACCCCCACCAAGCCTTACGTGAGGTGGTGAAAAGCATAATTCCCAGAGGTTACGTGGTGATTTTGGGTTTTAACCCGTGGAGTGCTCAGGGCATTTGGAAGCTGCTCCTTCAGTGGGGGCGGAAGGGTGTTTGGCGGAGGCACTCATTGCGAGCTGGCAGACTAGAAGATTGGTTACGCCTGCTCGATTGCGAGCCGCAGAAGCTTGAGCGAGGCTTTTATCGCCTGCCGATAAACAGCCCGTGGCTGCTGGAGAAGTTTCGGTTCTTGGAACCGCTTGCCAACACGTTGCATCTACCTTGGGGTGGCTACTACTTGTTAGTCGCCCGAAAAGACGTTGTTGGAATGACCCCCATTAAGACTCGCTGGAGTGCTTATCGCCCAGCGATGGGCGGTTTGGTTTCTAAGCCCGCCGTGCCGAAAAGCACGCATAAGGCGCACGAAGTGGTCTAAACAGGGCAAGGGTCGTAATTGTTCCCCGTTTCCCCCTCCCGCTGCTCGTCCGGCGCCGTTCTATCTGGCACTATAGTCCGCTATTTTAAAGTCGGCACGTCTCATGATAGTGCTGGGCTCTGGGGGTTTATTGATGATTGGGTTGAATAGTCGATTGTGAAACACGTTAAAATTTATACCGATGGTGCCTGTAAGGGCAATCCTGGGCCCGGTGGCTGGGGGGCTTTATTGCGCTACCGTCAGCATGAGAATCGAGTTTGTGGCGGTGAGGCTAATACCACTAACAACAGAATGGAGCTTTTGGCGGCTATTGAGGCGTTGCTAACGCTCAATGAGGCCTGCAAGGTGGCTTTAACAACGGACTCACAGTATGTTCGAAAGGGCATTACCGAGTGGTTGGTGAAGTGGAAACGTAACGGTTGGGTGACCTCTGCCAAGCAGCCAGTTAAAAATGTAGACCTCTGGCAACGTCTTGACGAGCAGGTGTCGTTACACGATGTCGCTTGGTTTTGGGTTAAGGGTCACTCTGGACACCGTGAGAATGAAATAGCGGATCGATTGGCAAATAAAGGGATCGGTAGGCGTGAGCGCCTGTCATCAACAACACAACATGTACGGTAAGGCGCTATGAGACAAATTGTATTAGACACTGAAACTACTGGTCTTAACATTAATGATGGTAACCGGGTTATTGAAATCGGTTGCGTTGAGGTCATTGATCGCAAGCTGACAGGCCGTCATTACCACCAATACATTAACGCCCTGCGCGACAGTGAAGAAGGCGCATTGGCGGTGCACGGCATCACCACCGAGTTTCTGAGTGATAAGCCTCTGTTTCATGAGATAGCTCATGAGTTTTTAGAGTTTGTCAGTGGCGCGGAATTGGTGATTCACAACGCGCCTTTCGATATGGGTTTTTTGGAGCATGAGTTTTCGCTGATGTCGCCTGCGTTACCGCCGCTTGCGGGTGTCTGCACCGTGCTCGACACCTTGGTGATGGCCAAGCAGAAATATCCCGGGCAGAGAAATAACCTCGATGCGCTGTGTAAACGTCTTGGTGCCGACACCCGCAAGCGAGACCTTCACGGCGCATTGCTCGATGCTGAAATCTTAGCCGACGTCTACCTGTACATGACCGGTGGCCAAACCAATTTGTTGTTGGGCGCCGACGCGGATGGAGGTAATGGCGGGTCGGCGAAGGTGGGTGATATTCGTCGCTTGTCTGCGTCACGTGTGGCGTTACCAGTTGTTGGAGCCAGCGACGAAGAGTTGCGTTTACACGGTGAAAAGCTAGTGGCTATTGATAAGGCTTCAGGTGGTGAGTGTGTATGGTTGGCAGATAAACACTAAGTGGTCTAGCGAATGACAGGCATAAAAAAAGCGAGCTAAGCTCGCTTTTTTTATGCCTGTCATTCGGTGTTTATAGTGTGGTGCTGACCAGATAAAAACCGAGGCCTCCGAGGACGAAGGTATAAGGCAAAGCCATTAATACCATGCGTCCGTAGGAGAGCCGAATCAGAGGTGCGAGTGCCGAGGTCAATAGGAACAAGAACGCGGCTTGACCGTTTGGCGTTGCGACGCTAGGCAGGTTTGTGCCGGTGTTAATGGCGACAGCCAGCTTGTCAAAGTGCTCACGGTCGATCGTTCCAGCATCGAGAGCGGATTTGACCTCGTTGATGTAAACGGTGGCGACAAACACATTGTCACTGATCATCGACAGTACGCCGTTAGCAAGGAACAGCATGCCCGGTTGTGAGGCGGTATCCATTGCTAGAACGAAGTCGGTGATCGGTGAGAACAAGTGCTGCTCGTGGATGACGGCAA
>Ga0209081_1000118_pt1 | contig 42958 bp, 32 predicted proteins | sample GOMGulsemesocosm_4_FD_184636 | JGI IMG/M metagenome (GOLD analysis project Ga0209081, IMG submission 184636) | Methane-oxidizing microbial communities from mesocosms in the Gulf of Mexico - GOM15B Gulf of Mexico (SPAdes) (version 2) | ecosystem: Environmental > Aquatic > Marine > Cold seeps... | reverse complement strand
TGTAGTTGCGTTAGCCGGTTACGCTTGATCAATTGGTGGTTCGGTTTATTTGTTGTATAAATGTCGCGGTGTTTTTTAATTATTATGTTTTACCAAAATAAACGCTATTTATCCAAGAGTTAATTATTCATTAAGTATAATTCAGTGAAATTTTATATCGATATATTATTTGTGTTCTATCTGTTATTTGTTCGGTTTATGTCGCGAGTGTTGTAAATGGCTACCGAACTCATCCCGCCCAAATAAGTCTTCATGGATTAGAGCGCAAAATATAGGGAGGTACAGCTCAATCTTCTCTGGGCTTTCCATGTCGCTGTTGAAGAGGTGAAGATATTGGGGGGCGCTGGCAGGCTCGCAGCGGTTGTTGTGCGGTTCTTATTCTCGTTACAGGTACGAAAGACAATTTGACAGACATATTCAATCGCAGTTGCGGTTCAGTGTCGCGTAGACATGAGAGGTTGTGTTTCACGTCATAATGCATTTTAGCTGGTCAGCGCTGAGAAATACTCAGTCAATGGATAAGTTTGGGTGAATTAGGTTTTTTAGTGTGCCTCTAGGTCAGAGTTGTTGATAAATATTTATCAAAAACTCTCTTAACCAGCGGTGACCCGGATCATTGTGAAGTGATTTAGGCCACATTAAGTATACCGGCGTTTCAAAGGGCAGGGGGGAGGGGACAACACTTAACTTGTGGTGCTCAGCGAAGCTGTGGGCGGCTTTTTCTGGCAGAGTACCAATCATATCGGTATGACTGATAGCCTGAGGGTATTCGAACAAGCTGTGGGCTCGCATAAAGGTTGAGCGTTGTAGGTTGTGGCTCCAGAGCTGTCGTTCAATAGAGGAGGCGCCGTAGCTGGCAGGGAGCCTGAGGATAATATGCTTGAGAGAAGCATACTCTTCCAGGGTTAACTCGCTGCCGATGCACGGGTGGTCCTCGCGAACCAGGCAGACATTAAGATCCGTGCCTATCTGCTGGGAGACAAACTCGTCATCATTGGCTTCAAAGGGTTCGGCCCAGAGAAATAAATCAACATTGCCAAAGTGCATTTCTTTTCGAATATCAAGGCCCGTCATGGCCAGCGTGTTGATGGCAAAGCTTGCTTGAATTTTCTCCATTTCATGTATCAGTCGCGGCAGCAGTAAAAGTTCACCATAGTCCCCAAGCACCAGATTGAAATCACGGGTGCTGGTCGTGCTATCAAACTCATGGGTTTGCTCTAAAGCTCCGAGTACCAAGTCCAGCGCACGACGCACGGGACCGGCTAACTCAAGTGCTCTGGCCGTCGGCCTAACGCCATGCCCGGAACGCTCGAAAAGTTCGTCATTGGCCAGTTGGCGAAACCGCGAGATTGCAAGGCTCATGGCCGGTTGGCTCATGCCGATTTTGTCCGCCGCGCGGCTCATATTGCCCTCAGCCATCACGGCATCGAAGACAGTTAACAGGTTTAGGTCAATACTTCTAAGGTTCATTCGGGTGTCTCTGAATTCAGTCTCGATATTTATGCTGTAAATGTAGCATATACAAACAATTAATTTAAAGAATACCGTGGTGAGTGGTAATTTGTTCAAAGTTACTGATTTAGTGGTGAGAGAGAAGGTAGCTGGGGTTAGACGATCTAGAAATAATAATGATTAAACCTGGAGAGAATGATGTTTAAAGCACAGAAGAAACCACTGGCGCTCATAGTGATGGCGTCTACCTTGGGGTTGTCAGCAACCGCTCAGTCCCAAGGGCCGATACTTGAAGAAATTGTGGTGACGGCGACCAAGCGTGCGGTGGGCATGCAGGATGTTCCCATTGCTTTAAGTGTAATGACCGGCGAGAAGATGAGCGATATGGGCTTGAAGGAGCTCTCTGAAATGTCCGTCTATGTGCCCAATGTACACATAGGGGAGTCTGGCTCGGCCCAACAAATATTTATCCGCGGTGTTGGTTCAGGTAATAACCAGGGTTTTGAGCAGTCGGTTGGTATGTTTGTCGACGGCGTCTATAACGGACGCGCTAGAAATTCTCGCGCCGCTTTCCTAGATGTGGAACGCGTCGAAGTGTTGAAGGGGCCGCAGTCGACACTGTTTGGTAAAAACACCATCGCCGGCGCTATCAATATAACCACCAAGCGAGCCAGCGATGAATTTGAAGGCTCGGTCGAGGCAAATTACAACGATGATTTGGGCGGATATGGCGTTACCGGTATTGTATCTGGACCGCTGTCGGATTCACTGCGCGCTCGTCTGGTTGCCAAAACCTATGAGCACGATGGTTGGATGGAAAATAGCGCTTCGGATGGCACTGGTAACAGTAAAGAAGATCAAGTGGTGCGTGCCATTCTGGATTGGGATGTTTCAGAAGATTTGACGCTGTCGATTAAAGCCGAAGAAGGTCGTTTTAAACGCGAAGGTTCGAGTGCCAAGATCACCCTCTCGACGCCGACATCTGACTGGTTTTTTAGCGGCGCCGATGAAAATTTTACTGCTACTACTGGCTTTAATACACGGCAATCGGTACAGGGCTTTGACGGCCGTGATATTGCCGACGATACCGATTCGAGTATATTTCAAATCACCGCTGACTATCAGCTAGGTGAACATAACTTGCGTTCCATCAGCGCCTATACCGATTATGAGTATACCAACTGCGTGGATGCCGACTATTCACCGTTAAGCTTTGTAGATCGTTGTCGCCAAGAAGGGCATGAGCAGGTGACTCAGGAATTTCTGCTTTCCTCACCTACAGGCGGCACGATTGAATACTTAACAGGTGCCTTTTATCAGTCGGCAAAGCTAAAATCTGACAGCAGCACTCTGTTTGCCATTGGTGGTGTGCCGGCGGTAGAAGCTGGTTACTTGCCAACAGGTCAGGGCCTCTACAATTATCTTAGTGGTGTTGCAGGGTTACCAGCGAAAACCTTGATGCCCGGAGATTTGGACAGCGAATACATTGGCGAGTTTTCTCAGGACAGCACAACCTGGTCGGTTTTCGGTGAAGTGACCTATCACGTGTCTGATCGTTTCCGTACAACTCTGGGCTTGCGCTACTCCAATGACACCAAAACGGCCAGTAAATCTCAACGCACGATAGCGCCTGGGTCGGATGCTGAAACGTCTGATGTATTCCTCGGTGCATTGGGCTCGGCACTCAACGTGGCCTTGCCTTATGAGTATTTGGAAGAGCGCAAGGAGGATCACTGGACAGGTAACATCAACCTGCAGTTGGATCTGAATGCTGATGCGATGGCCTACCTGAATATATCCAACGGCTACAAGGCAGGGGGTTATGATGCCGATAATGCGATGGATGTATCCCGAGAGTTTGAGGATGAAAGTGTTGTTGCGGTTGAGCTGGGTTTGAAGGCAGAGCTCTGGCAAAACCGTTTGCGTCTCAACACCTCGGTGTTCTCATCGGATTACAGCAATATGCAGGTCAGCGGCTTTGAAACCGCAGGTTTTGTTGTTGGCAATGCCGCCAAAAGCAAGGTGCGTGGTCTTGAGACAGATGTCGTTGTAGCACTGACGGACACTGTCACACTGAATGCGGCTTTTGCATACCTTGATGCAAGCTTTGAGGAGCATGATGCAGCGGCCTGTAGTATTTCTCAAGATTTAGATGGCAGCTGTGATGCCAACGGTGGTTTTCAGAGTTTGTCGGGCGCGTCTATGCAGTTTGCGCCTGAGTTAGCCGGTAATCTCGGCATCAGTTTTAACACACCGTTAAGTGATTTAATCGAATTGGCCGTTCAGTTTGATGCCTTATACAGCGACGACATTATGATTGCTCCCGATAATGACAGCGCGGTTATACAGCCTGCTTATTGGAAGTTTAATGCGCGCGCTGCTGTAGAGAGTAGCGGTGGCGAGTGGATGGTTGCTTTGGTAGGTAAAAATTTAACTGATAAAACCACGTTTAACTGGGGCAACGATGCAACTACCTCAGGTATGGGGCTGGGTTTTGAAAATGCTTACTTTCATCACATAGAAGCTCCGCGCACTCTGGAGATACAGGGTCGTTATAACTTCTGATTACCTGCAAATAAAACGATCCTGTTAAATCGTCTTATTTAGCTATTCGCGTGTGGGGCCGTCTAGCCCACACGCTCTAATTTTTCTGACTCTGTACTTCTTGTGACAGTGTTGGTAGCGGGCCGTGACGAGAGGTATTTGAAGTGGCTGTTGATTATATTGATGCGTTGGTCATCGTAGTTTACTTGCTGGGTATAGTACTGGTTGGTTATTACGCCTCGAAGAAAATTAAAACCAGTGCTGACTATGCTGTGGCCGGTCGAAGTATGAAGTTCCCAGTGCTCTGCGGGACCCTGATTGGTTCGCTTATTGGTGCTGCGGCTACGATGGGAAAGGCGGGTAAGGCATTCGAGTCCGGTTATGCGGTACTCTACGCAAGCTTTGCGTTCCTGCTGGGTTATATCCTTATGGGTTATTTGGCGCCGCGTCTGCGAGCCGCCAAAATTGACAGTATGCCCGATGTTCTTCAACGACGTTATGGCGCAAAAATGCGCCTAGTTGCTGCGTTGGTTTTGCTCTTGGTGGCGATTCCTCTTGTTGGTATTCAGCTGATTGCCTGCGGTTTGATAGTGACACAATTTTTGCCTGATTTGGGTTTGAGTTTTACTCAGGTTGTGGCTATTTCTGCACTGGTTATTGTTGCCTACACCCTTCTTGGTGGTCTCCTTGCTGTGGCTTATACCGACCTGCTACAGGTGGGTATAATGTTGTTGGGTATAGGTATTTTTTTGCCCCTGACGATATTTCTAAGTTTAGAGGATAGCGAATCCGTTCGGCAAATTTTGATGTCGCCTACCGAGGGTTGGTTGGGTGACCTAGACCTGGGTTATACCTTGGCGTTTTTTCCGGTGTTCACGGCGATGGTGTTAATCGACCCGAGTATTTGGCAGCGTATAGCGGCCGCCGAGCGGGCCGAAGACTTAAAACCTGCGATGTTCTTTAGTGCTGGATTTTTCGGCTTCTGGAGTATTTTAGTCGTCGGTCTTGGTGTAGTGGCTTTCAATAATTACCCGGGCCTGGCAGACGCCGATTTGGCTATTCCGCAAATGATTATCGACTATATGCCACCAGTGCTTAAGGGTATTTGTTTAGCCGCGATTATCGCCTTGATCATGTCAACCGGCGATACCATGTTACTGATCTGTGGTACCACCGTAAGCTGGGATATCGTGCGGGTACTGAGGCCACAGACCGAGGATCAAACATTGCTGCTTATCAATCGTTTGGTGATTCTATTGGTGGGAATTTTTAGTGTGCTCTTTGCATTAATTGACCTGCCGTTATTTGAATTGAATTTACTGGCGATCAGCATATTTGTGGCGGGTTTATTTGTCCCGATAATGGGAGCGTTGTTTTACTCGAGAGCGACGACGGCTGGTGCTATGTGTGCAACCATCCTCGGCACGTTTAGCGTGATAGCACTTGAAGTTTTTAGAGTCAGTCTGAATATGACATTACCGGTCGAACCGATTCTTGCTGGTTTAAGCGTCAGTACCGTGACATTTTTCTTAATATCTAACCTTACTCATTGCGAGCACTCGGCGACTCAGCCGGCGATGCTGGTCAGTTACAGCTCTTAGGAGGCATGTTATGCCAATGCATTATACGGCAGCCGATGGTATCGGTGTCTTCACTTTTGATAATGGTCGTCTCAACGTCGGCAATATGGATTTGTGGAAAGAGTTCTATCATCACTTCCTTGATTTTCAGCAGGACGACAGTGTCACAGTCGGTGTGATTACTGGCGCTGGAGAAAACTTTTGTGCCGGAGATGACCTGAAGGAAATCCGCACAGAGGCCTGGGCTTTAACCTCAACCCGATGGGATAGGCTGCTGTGGTCAACGCAGCGAAGCAAACCGATGGTGGCGGCGATGAATGGCTATGCGTTAGGAGGGGGCTTTCTATGCGCGATGTTGCTTACCGATATTCGTGTCGCCGGATACAGTTTGCAAATGGGGGCACCAGAAATCGCCTATGGTTTTGGCGGTATCAGCGGAGCGACTAAGTTGGCGGCACATATTGCATCGGTTGATGCTGCATATTTGTCGTTAACTGGAGAGAAAATTAATGCCGAACAGGCCAAAGGCATGCGTTTGGTGAATGAGGTCGTGAGCGATGAGCTGGTGATGGACAGGGCGATGGAGATTGCCGAAAAAATTGCCAGACATCCACGTCAAGCGGTACAAACTGAACTTGATTGTTTGCACCGAGGTATGGAGCTATCCAGGGCAGAAGCTTACAACTATACCAACACTCAGTACTGGCTATCACGCAAGTTGATGGGTGACGGAGAGGATGCTGGCCGCGAAGCGATCAGTCTCATGAAACAGCGTAAAAAGGTTTAATAAAATGGGATTGATTGTCGAAGGTGGATTAGAGCAGTTTAAGCAGCGCATTAAGTCAGTTGAAGCGTTAAATAACTACCCCGAAGATTTTAGAGCTTTACTTGACCATGCCGTAAAAATTAACGGAGCAGGTGGCGGCTTTAATTTCTTTGATCAGGGCGCATCGTTCAACGCTATGGAACTGCGAGACACGGTATACAGTCTCGCCGATAGTTTGTGCCGGGCTGGTGTAAAAAAAGGCACGAATGTAGCGGTGATGCTGCCGAATATCATCGAGTTCCCCGTAACTTGGATGGCTTTGGGTGTTCTGGGGGCGGTCCAGATTGCGGTTAATAACCGTTTTACCCCAAGCGAGCTGGCTTACCAATTTAGTGATGCGGATGCAGAGTTTCTTGTGGTATCAGAGGACTATTTGGACAGGGTTAATGAAGTTAAAGGTATTGATCAAATAATCACAAAAGCATCAATAATTACAGTGTCTGAAAATAAGTCTCCGAAATATACAGATTGGCAAACGCTGGTCGATACAGGTGATTCGAGTTACAGGCCCAGCTGGGCTATTTCGGGTGATGATCTTTCAAGCATTCAGTATACCTCTGGCTCAACCGGCTTACCCAAGGGTTGTATGTTGAGTCAGAGATCTTGGTTGTTGTTTGGGTGTCAGGCGATTGAATTGAGTGACTGTAAGATTGCCAATATCATGGCTGATCATTCCTTCTTTTACGTGGATCCCCAGTGGCAAACTGTTTCGGCACTCTATGCTGGGGCTTGCCTGCATGTTCCGGCAACACTTTCTTCAAGTAAATTTGTTGAACGTTTAAAGAAATATAAAATTGATTTGTCTCTTTTTCCACGCCCCATTGTGGGCGAGAAGGGTGAGCAATCTGATAGAGATACCGGAATTAAACGAATTTATGCGCCTGCTGCAGGGGCAGAGGGCATGAGAAATATTCGGCGCCGTTTTGGCTGTGTGGCGACCGACGGTTATGGTATGACTGAGATTGGTGGCACATTGATTGTTCCTGGAGATGTGGACGATCCTGAGCTTGACAGTTGTGTTGGGGTTCCAGCGCCTTTTCGAGAGTGTCGAGTGGTGCGCGAAGATGGCAGTGACTGTGGAATAGATGAAATCGGTGAATTGTGGGTCAGGGGGGCGGGTATTCTTACAGGTTATTACAATAAACCTGAAGCAACGGCTGAAGCCTTCTCGGGCAGCTGGTTTCGCACTGGTGATTTGTTTGTAATCAACAGCAAAGGTTATTTTAAAATCGTTGGCCGTATTAAAGACATGATCCGTCGCTCCAGTGAAAATATATCGGCTTTAGAGGTAGAGCAGGCTTTAACGATGGTCGAAGGGGTTAAGCAAGCTGCTGCCGTGGCTATTGCGGACGACTACCGAGGTGAAGAAGTTAAGGCCTATTTGTTACTCGAAGAGGGGGTGACTCCTGATCTCGTAACACCTCAGCAGGTTATTGATGCGTGCGGAGATAAGTTGGCCGCCTATAAGATACCCCGCTATATCGAATACGTCAGTGAGTTTCCCTATACGCCATCCCAGAAGGTAGCAAAAGCAAAGCTAGACTTGCAGGACCTGTCGAACACTTGGGACGCATTGGCCGATGCCTAGTGTATTTTTGATTACGGAGCGGCTTATCCGCCTAATAGTTATGAAAATTTAATTGCTATTGGTAACCGATACGCTGCATTTATGCTTATTTAAATTTTCTGCGTAGAAATGGCGCGCGTTACAGCGCGCCTTTGTAAGGTTTTCTTGATGTTCTCAGGGGCGACGGTAATCGTGGTGCTATTGGATATCTCAGTAATTCAAGGTGTTATTGTCTTATGCGTACCGAGTTGTCATCACCATGAAGGTGATTGACTTTGTCTGCATGGTTCAAGGAAAAGTGAATGTTATAAATCAGCAAGTGAGGTCGTAGTGACAATGCTTTTCATAACATCTGTGTACTGGTAAACAAATTTACAATTTTATTATGTCGTAGAATTAATGATACTAATTTCGGCCTGAATTTACCGGATCAGTAATTAGTCAGGCTGTAGGTGTGTTGGGAATAGAGAGTTGTAGTGTTTGGTTCCATTTTTTTGAGCTATTGAATCAGTTAATATCGTATTTAACTTATATGAAATATTTTTGTGTTGATTGTTCAGTAGCGGATAGTAGTTCACTGTTTTCAATGGTTTGCCTTGGTGAATTTTGACTTTTGATCCTAGGTTGTCGATGGCTCCGTTGGCAAGAACGTCAAGAGCAATAAGTACATCCAGTCGTTTGGCAATTAGCATTTTCACGGCTAACTCTGTATTGGCTATTGAATGGGTTGTGGTTTTACTTTTGTTTACAAGTGTTTCTGATATTCCTCCAGTAACATAACCTATTTTAAGATTTGATGAAGAGAGATCGATTAACTGAATATTTATGATTGTGGGGTCTGTTGTGAAATATCTAATTGATGCAACGCCTACGTTCACTGAAAGCATTGTTGATTGTTCAGATTTTATTTTACTGTACGCGACTTTAGAAATGGCGCATATTCCATCTATATTGCCATTTAATAATTCTGAGGCCACTCTAAGAATTGGGTAGTGGCGTAACTCGAACTTGTAGCCAAGTTGTTTGAATGAAGGCTCGTATAAATCTAGCAAGGCAGCACTGACGGATGAGTTTTGGTAGGTTGGACACCCAAATACAATTGTTGGAAGTGATTCATTTGGCGATGAATCAGATAGCAGTGGCGAAGTGAAGGTTGATAGAAATAATAGTAATGTATATGGTTTTATCATTCGTTAATCGCCCTCAGTAAATATTATATGTATGCCTCATCTAATTCACAATGGTTATTAGTTGGATGTTTATTTAGACGCTTTATCTAGTAGTTTGTCCGGAATTAGTAAGTTGTATGCCAAATAGAGTTTAGCTGTCTTATCCCTGCGAGTAGCGATGATTATAACCTTTCAGACTTCGACACCGTACTTCTTCTTGTTCGGTATGCATGGAGTCCATCAGTATGCGATTTTTAAGTTGGGTAAAACCCAGGTCAAGTGGGGTAAATAATTGTGGGTAGGGTGTAGTTGAAGTTGACATAGTAGCCTCATTATTACGATGGATTAGGCTATGGTAGGAAGGAACGGCTGGAGCTGTCATTAATCCAGATTAAGAGACCATGGCTTTGTTGTGTTGCCTACTGAGCGAGGTCAGTCACTGCTGGTCGGTGCTGATGGATTTCACAACCAAACGACAGTCTGATTAGGATGCCAGCCAGCGATGCCGTTTGTACTTATGATAAACATCAAAGTTTGTAAGTGAATTCCAACGCCCATAGAATTCACTGTCCAGATGTGGCGTATCGAAATACATTTGATTTAACAGTTAGGCCTTCAACTTTTCTGGTTTGTCGGCGCACTAAAACCTCGTGCTTGCATAGCGTGTCACTGTGTATTAGACCTGCTGATGCGGTACTGATTAAAGCGGTTAGAGAAAAATCTTCATTCCTGAGTTGGTTTTTGTAAGTGCTTGTCTAAGGCGATTGCATGTTTCATCCGCAGCGGCATGGATGTTCCAATATTGGAGTTGAAGTGTGATGGATGGTTTTACATGCCGCATAAAAATATAGTGATTAAATCTACTTGTATATTCTGTCTGATAAATTTTTGTACCGAGCGACGCTTTATCAAGGTGTCGTTAGGTGTGTCGGATGTCGTAAATTGTGGGTTTTATTTATATACCAAGATTTGAATCTAAGAGTGGATATAATCTGGCTGGGAGGGTCGTGCTTTGATCGGTTCTGTATATCGACGGGGTGGTGGTTTTTCATGGGTTGTTTCTCTTTAGGCATCCTAATATCAAAGATGCTTTAGATGACGTTTGTTGGTATAAACAGCCCTGTTTTTGTAACTCAAACCTTGGCTCTAGCGTATACTGTGTTAACTCGCTTCATACGCTAAACAGCTACTAAAAAGGCGTAATTATATAATCGCTATGCCAGAGGTGCTCGAAATGACGACCGTAATTACCGACCACGATGAAATTGTGCGCAGATGGCAGGAGGCTTCCCCGAAGGATTTGGCTTTTCCTCCTAATTGTTTTTTACACATGGAAGGTCGTTTTGTTGAGTGGAACTTTGATGAAAATACCCTGACGGCGCGTTTTCCCTGTAAGGAAGAGTTCTACAATCCACGCAAATTTATGCAGGGTGGTTTTGTTGTGGCTGCTCTCGACAATGTATTGGGTCCATTGAGTTACTTGACGGGTTCACCGTCAGTTACTACCCAGCTCAATACCAGTTTTGTCCGCCCTGTTACACCGACCCTCGAGTATGTGGAGGTTAAGGCGGTGATTCACGATAAGACTACAACTAAGGTCTATTCCAGTGCTGAGGCGCGCTCGCCAACCGGCAAGCTGCTCACCAGTGTTCAGGCGACCAGTCATATCGTTGGCTAAATAGGTGTTGTTTTACATATAAAAAAGCCCGCACTCTTATTCAGAGGGCGGGCTTTTTTGTGGCTCAACCCAGAGAATTTTCTATGGGTTGAGGTTTAAAGCACGAGCGCTTTTTGGAAACTCATTTCACGAATGGCGTACTTGATGCCTTCGCGACCAACGCCACTCTGTTTGACGCCGCCGAACGGGAAGTGTTCGGTGCGAAAGCCCGGACCGTCGTTGGTGGCTAGAGTACCGACGTCCAGCTCGTCAAAGAGCTTGCGCATAATACGGAAATCGTGGGTGAAGACACCGGCTTGGAGACCGAAGTCCGTGTCGTTGATTTCTTCTATGATGACATCCAGATCGGTAAATCGGCGCAATGGAATGACGGGGCCGAAGGTCTCGTCCTTAATGATGGCGCAGTCGACGGGCACATTTTCTAAAATGGTCGGCTCAATAATATTGCCGTGGCGGGCACCACCGAAGGCAAGCGTGGCACCTTGGGCGATGGCGTCGTCAATGCGCGCCTTGATACCGTCTGCGGCACCTGCGTTGATCACTGGGCCGACGAAAGTATCGTCTTCAGCTGGGTCGCCCACCTTTAACTCGGCTGTAGCAGCAACGAGGGCATCGCGGAATTGGTCGTAAACAGCATCGTGGATAAACAAGCGCTTGGCGGCGGTACAGCGCTGTCCCGCTGTGGCAAAGCGCTGGTTGATAGCGGCGCTCACAGCGGCTTTTATATCACCGTCTGGCATCACGATCAGTGGATCGTTACCGCCCAGCTCCAGCAGTAGTTTCTTGTAGCCAGCAGCAGCGGCAATGGCGTTGGCAGCGGCCGGGCCACCGGTAAAATTGATCACATCAATATCTTTGTGGGCAACCAGTTCAGCCATGTCAGGCACATCGGGCATGCACATTTGCAGTACATCTTTGGGGATGCCGGCTGCATAGCAGAGCTCAGTCAGCAGCTGGGAGGAGGCGGTGTTTTGCGGTCCAGGTTTGAAGAAAATGGTGTTACCCGCAGCGAACGCTGGCCCAATCTTGTGGATGGCAATATTAATCGGGAAGTTAAAGGGCGTAATACACAGCGCGGTACCGAGAGGCTTCCAGCAGATCATGCCGATGCGGCCGCGAGCGGGTGCGTAGGCGTCTGAGTCTAACGTCTCGCCACTGATCTGGCGACATTCTTCAGCGCTGGCGATGGCCGCGTTGGTTGCCCGCACAATTTCGACGCGACTGTCGGAGATGGTTTTGCCGGTCTCTTCGGTGATCAGCCGAGCTAACTGTTCGCCGTTTTTCTCAATCAGTCCAGCGAGGCGGCGCAGTATGTCGGCGCGCTCGAAGGCGGGGATGTTGCGCAGCGTCTTGCGGCCAGCTTTAAGCTGGGCGACGACACTGTCTACGGTTTCCCGGTTGGCGTACGAGTATTCACCCAAAAGGCTGTTGTTGTATGGGTTGCTAACGCTGTAGGTCTGGCTCATCGAAGGTCTCCAAAAAAGCGTATTAATAAGTAGTAGTCGTTAAAGTGTGTTTATTTTCAAGCGCCCGACACGTTTCGGCCGCGTGTTCGTGTCCGATTTTCTAGCTGTTGAGGATTAGCAGTTGTTCGGTCAATTGGTAGAGTACTCGTACTCCTGCCAGCAGCAGCGCCCACCACATCAAGCGGAAGAATATGCGGTCGTTGATTTTCGATAAGAGTAATAGGCCGAAACGCGAGGCGAGTACGGCGGTGATGCTGAAGATGACGATCAGGAACATATTGTCGAAATAGGAGAAACCTAAGTAAACGAAGGCTGGGATTTTCCCCAGGTGCACCAGCAGTTGCATAACCGACTTGTTGGCGACTACTTCTTCCTTGCTGAGGTCATCGCGCATAAAGAAAACCGCCAGCAGTGGGTCTATGGCGCCAGCCAGTATGCCCAGACTTCCAGTAGCGATACCCACCCAGAAGAAGTTACGATTTTTAATCTTTAGTTGTGGTAGCGACTTGGGCTTAAATAAGGTGTAGAAAATCAAGGCGCTCAATAGCAGCAGCGGAATTAACTCGTTGGCGTACTTGGCGATGACCAGGGTGGTAAGCAGCGTGCCGATTATGGCACCTAGGGCGAAGGGCCAAATTATGTTCCAGCGCAGGTCACTGCGTAGATACCAGACGCGGGTCATATTGTTAAAAACTTGCACTATGCCGTGCATGGCGATCAAAGGGCGCAGCGGGATAAACAGGTTCATGGCGGCAAACATAAGAATACCGCCAGCCATACCGGTGACACTGGAGATGATTGAAGCCAAAGCAATGGCACCCATCAATATCAATGTGGCTGTCAACGATAGGTCGAAGGATTCCATGAGGGCTGTAAACCGTGATTAGAGTGGGCTGGCGATCTAGTTTGATGGGGACAAGATAGGATAGTTTTCGCTCAGCACTTAGGGCCAATAATCTGATTACTATGGATCCAGTGCCAAAATAAACCGCACCCATGTCAGTTCACGTGTGGGGGCTGAGAGTTAGAGGCCGTAGAGGGTTTTCTGTAGCGCCTCTATGCCAGCGGTGATGCGGTGAGGGGCTATTGCGGAAAAACCGAGGCGAAAAAAGTTCTTTGGCGGTTCTCCGCCCTGGAAGTGGATGGCGCCAGGTTCGATTAGAATGCTGCGCTGGGCCGCCTGCCAGGCCAGCACTTCTGTGTCTATGTGTCCGGGTGCCTCGAGCCAGATGGAGGTGGTGCCAGGGCTGATGGCGCTCTTTTTAAGGTCTGGTAGGTAGCGGTCGATGGCCTCGATCATCTTAATGAGTTTGGTTGTGTTAAGTGTGCGGATTTTACGCAGGTAGCTGTCGTAATGACCCAGTGACAAAAACAGGGCCAGCTGCTGCTGGTTATTGATGGGGGGGTGGCGGTACATCAGTCGACGCAGTGAACGGGCCTCATTGATGAGTTCTTCATCCGCGATCATAAAGCCGAGGCGTAGACCCGGTGAGATGGATTTGGACATACTGCCGATGTAGACCACTCTGTTGTTGCTGTCGATTGCCTTGAGAGCGGGTACTGGGTTGTCTTGCATATTAACCCCAGCGTCATAGTCGTCTTCTATGAGGATCATGTCGCGTTGCTCGGCCAGCTCCAACAGTGATTTACGGCGTGTATCACTGAGTACAGCACCGGTCGGGACTTGGTGGCTGGGTGTTAAGTAGAGATAATCACAATCGTTGAGTCGCTCATCGACCACTATGCCATCGCAGTCGACCGGCTGCAGGTGCAGTTGAGTGCCAAAGCTGGAGAATATATTGAAGGCGTCACGAAAACCTGGGTCCTCGAGGCCGAGGGTAACGTCGCGGTTACAGAGTAGGTTAGCGAGCAGGTAGAGTGAGTTTTGTGTGCCTATGGTGATGAGTATTTCACTGCTCTTGGCGTAGATACCACGTCTGGGGAGTAGCTTAGAGAGAATTTGTTCCACCAGCATGGGGTCGTCGGCGTCTACCCAGTCGTCGATCCAGCTCTTGTCACTGCGGTTGGCTAGGGTCTTACGCGCGCAGTCACGCCATTGCTCAATAGGGAAAAGCTCATTTTGCACTTGGCCGTAAATGAATGGGTAGTCGAAACTGGCCCAATTGTTGGGTTTAATGATGGCGTGTTTGTTGCCAGGGGTGATGACGAAACGTGACTGCCAGTCGATGCCATCGGAGGGGGGGCATTGCTGTTCTTGGTTGTCGAGCAATCGCTCCGGTTGGTGGTAGGCAGGGGCAATAAAATAGCCGTCGCGTGGTTTGGCAATCAAGTAGCCTGCATTAACTAAGCTCTCGTAGGTAAGTACCACCGTATTACGTGACACACCAAGCATCTTGGACATGCGTCTTGAGGACGGGAGTGGCTCTTGCAAGGGTAATTTTCCAGAGAGAATCAACTCGAGCAGGTGCTCGCGCACCTGGTCTTGCAGTGTGCGGTCCGAGTTCAATTCTATGTGGATGTATTGTTCGCTCATCGGCTACCACGTTGTTGTTTGATGTGTCCTAGAATAACAAAAAACCGCTTATCCTGGTCAGATAAGCGGTTTCATTGAGCACAGGCAAGAGGTCGTAGAAGTTTAGTTTATTGTGACCTCTTTTGCGGTCAATTCTTGCTCTTTGAACGCCTGCTTGTACTTCTTCAACTCGCGCTTGACCCGTGGCGCCATCACATAGAGGCCGATGATGTTGGGAATGCAAATGAGAAATACCAAGGCATCAGAGAAATTTAATACGGCGTCGAGTTTAATGCTGCAGCCTAGGACGACAAAACAACAGAAGATCGCTTTAAAGCTAAGGTCGGCAAATTTACTCTCGCCGACCAGATAGGTCCAACCCTTGAGACCGTAGTAAGCCCAGGCCAGCATAGTTGAAAAAGCAAACAGCAAACCGGCGATGGCGATCAAATAAGGAGACCAGCTGATGTTGCGCTCGAAGGCGGCGGACGTCATCTGGATGCCGCTGAGACCCTCGGTGAAGCTCGGGTCGTAGTAGAAGGTGGTGATGATGACGAGTGCGGTTATGCTGCAGATCACCACTGTGTCGATAAACGGCTCGAGTAAAGAGACATAACCCTCGCTCAACGGCTGATCTGTTTGCACCGCAGAGTGGGCGATGGGAGCCGAGCCGATACCGGCTTCGTTGGAGAAAACCGCGCGCTGGAAACCGATGATCATCGCGCCGATCATGCCGCCGGCGATACCTTCGGGGTTAAAGGCGTTGCTGATAATCGCGTTCAAGGCGAAGGGCATAGCTTCGAAATTCATGGCAATGATAATCAGCGCTGCGCTGCAGTAGAACAGGGCCATAAAGGGCACTACCTTACTGGTGACCTTGGCGATGCTTTTGATGCCGCCGATGATGACCACGCCGACCAATAAGGCCAAGGCTACGCCGAAGAGCCAACCCTTGTCGGCAAACCAGCTATTGTCACCACCGCTAACACTGACGAACTGAATATAGGCTTGATTGGATTGGAACATGTTACCTATGCCCAGGCAGCCCAGCACAATACCCATGGCATAGAAGCTACCGAGGAACTTGCCAGCTCTCGGCAGCCCGACTTCGGCAAAGCCTTGTCTTAGGTAATACATCGGACCGCCAGATACGGAGCCGTCGGCGTTTACCTGACGATAATATGTGCCGAGCGTACACTCGACAAATTTTGTCGACATACCGAGGATGCCGGCGAGCACCATCCAGAATGCCGCGCCCGGACCGCCAACAGAGATAGCAACGGCGACACCGCCAATATTACCAATGCCCACGGTGCCTGAGACAGCGGTGGTGAGTGCTTGGAAATGGCTGACTTCACCGTGCGCTTTGGGGTCAGCGTAGTCGCCACGGACAATCTTTAGAGCGTGTTTAAAACCGCTGATGTTGAGGAAGTTGAAGTAGACGGTGAAGAAAACGGCAGCGCTTATCAACCACAAGACGACCAGCGGCACGTCGGCTCCAAATATGGGTACACTGAAAAAAATCACCCTTGATAGTGCTTCGGTGATGGGCGTCATAAAACGGTTTATGGTTTCATCTATACCGCCGGCGCAAACGTTGACGCTGGTCAGTAAAGTGGCCACAAACAGGGGCGTGGAACGCATATGGGGGATTAGATCCGACACTCTTGGATTTCCTTAATTATTATAAGCTTGAATATCGATGAGCCGACTTTTCAGTCAATGCTACAAAAATGGCGCACTCATTGAGTGCGCCATTAAGACTAAAACCGCAGGTATATAACCTCAAGGTTATGTTTAGGAACTTTTGTTCTTGTTGCATCGCTGGTTGGCATTGGCTTACCGCTGCGCCGTTAGAGCAGCATCGATGGCTGCGACAATGCGGTCAATTTCGTTTTTTCCGGCGATCAAGGCGGGGCTCAAACAGAGTGTATTGTTGAAGCCCTGTAGGCTGCGGTTGGTGCGGCCGATAAGCACACCGTTGGCTCCGCAGTGGCCGGCGATGGCGATGGCCACCGACTCGTGAACTGGCTCTCGGGTGGTGCGATCGGTGACCAGCTCTAGGCCCATAAACAGGCCCTTGCCGCGTACGTCCCCGATTATCGGGTGCTTATCTTGCAGTGCAAGCAGTTGACCGCGTAAATAATCGCCCTGTTTTTGTGCGTTTTCCAGCAGACCTTCACGCTCGATAATATCCATGTTGGCCAGTGCCGCCGCAGGGCCAGCGGTACAGCCGCCAAAGGTGGATATATCACGGAAGTAGTCCATGGCGGCATCGCCATCGTCGCTGTTGAGCAGCTGGAAGACTTCTTCGGTGGTGACTGTGCACGAAATGGCGGCATAGCCGGAGGCGACGCCCTTGGCCATAGTGACTATGTCGGGTTTGACGCCATAGTGCTGGTAGCCAAACCAGGTACCGGTGCGGCCTAGGCCGCAGACCACCTCATCTATATGAAGCAATACATCATACTTTTTACAAATTTCCTGCACCCGTTCAAAGTAACCGGTCGGTGGTTCGATCACGCCGCCGCCGGCGGTGATGGGCTCTAGGCACAGGGCGCCGATGGTTTCCGGTCCCTCCTCGAGAATAACTCGCTCGATTTCATTGGCTGCGCGCATGCCATAGTCATCGACCTCTCCCCACTGGGAACGGTATTCACAGCAGTGAGGCACTTCGACAAAGCCCGGGGTAAAGGGGCCGTACTGGTTTCTGCGTTCAAACTGGCCGGTGGCGCTGAGGCAACCGATGGTAGTGCCATGATAGTCGCGCTCGCGGTAGAGAATTTTGTGTTTTTTGCCGCCATACTTCTTGGCGGCAATCTGGCGAACTATCTTAAACGCTTTCTCGTTTGCCTCTGACCCTGAGTTGGAGTAGTAGACGCGTCCCATGCCGGGCATCTTGTCGAGAAGGCGCTCGGCGAACTGAGCCGCTGGCACATTGCCTGCGGTCTGGGCGAAATAGTTGAGCGTTACCAGCTGATCGCGTACAGCGTCCGCTATTTCTGTGCGGCCATAGCCGACATTGACGGTCCATACAGCGCCGGAGACGGCGTCTAGGTATTCCTTTCCCTTTGCATCCCAGACCGTCATACCCTCACCTTTGACGATGACCATAGGGTCTGCTGGATTTTCCAGCTGGTGTGGGTAGAGGTGGTGCCAAACATTGTCACGGTCGGTGTTAATGATGGTCTGGGCTTCGAGTTGCTGGGTCATATTCGGGTTCCTGCGTATCCACAAGGGCTGGCGACACGGCTAGCGTGCTTTCATTTGTTGTCTATAGATTAGCCAAAAAAACTGATGAGTCGATAGTGCCAGCGGGGCTCTATATATAGTGCCAAGGGGTGATTTTAAGCGTGATGCTGTGAGTTTTGTCTATGATCACGTTCATTCGTCAAATGGTAATTAGAAGGGTTTCTAGAAGCACACAGTACTGACTCGATCCAGTTTTCATGTCTTAGTGAATAAATTGAAAGCTCTATAAATTATCAAATATAAACCTGTGTTGGCATTCGTAAGATAAATTTATGGCCCAATAAAGTTGAGGCGAACTCGATTGATCTTCTGTGGTGTATGCTTTCTGCATGAGCACCAACAGGTATAAAAACCTGTTGGGTTTTTTCGTTAAATGTCAGCCGCCAATCGACTGCCTTGGTTGATGGCGTGTTTGGCGTCTATCTCGTGGGCTATATCAGCGCCGCCAATCAGATGAATAGACGCGCCATCGGCAGACTGGCTGGTCAGCAGCTGGTCGTAGAGGTGACGCTCTGATTCCTGCCCGGCGCAAATAATGACGCTGTTTACCGCAAGGATTTGTGCTTGTCCGTCGATGCTGATGTGCAGCCCCTCATCGTCAATTTTTTTATATTCGACGCCTTTTATCATGTGAACATCTTTGCGCTGTAAGCTTATTTTATGCGCCCAACCGGTGGTTTTTCCAAGACCCTTGCCAATGGATGTGGTCTTGCGCTGTAAGAGATAAACCTCTCTGTCTGCTTTCGCCACCACTGGCGTAACACCGGCGACACCACCGCGCGGGTGATTATCAAAATCGATGCCCCACTCGCGGGCAAAAATATTGCCGTCGACACTGGCCGATACACCCTTGTGGCTGGCCAACTCGGCGACGTCAAAGCCGATGCCGCCGGCGCCTATGACCGCCACCTTATCCCCTAGCGGTTGGCTGCCAATAATGGCATCTGTGTAATTCATCACCATCGGGTGATCGATGCCCGCGATGGCAGGGGTGCGGCCCTTAATGCCCGTGGCAACGACAATCTCTTGCCAATCTCCTGCGCGCAGCGCAGCGGCGCTCACCGGCTGATTAAGCTTGAGTTCGATGCCAAAAATCTCTATTTGTTTTTGATAGTAGCGTAGGGTTTCATAAAATTCTTCCTTGCCGGGGATGCGTTTGGCCAGGTTAAAGTGCCCACCTATTTCATTGCCAGCTTCAAAGAGGGTGACCTGATGCCCGCGCTGAGCAGCGGTTACCGAAAAGGCTAAACCCGCAGGCCCAGCCCCCACCACGGCGATACGTTTTGTGTTCTGGGTTGCGTGGTAGTTGAGCTCCGTTTCATGGCAAGCTCTGGGGTTTACCAGACAGCTGACACGCTTGTGCTCAAAGGCGTGATCCAGGCAAGCCTGATTGCAACCGATACAGGTGTTGATCAGTTCGGCCTGATTGTTTTTGGCCTTGTTGGCAAATTCAGGGTCGGCCAGCATGGGGCGGCCCATGGAAATGATATCGGCGTGCTGGTCGCTCAACACCTGCTCGGCTGTCTCTGGGGTGTTGATGCGATTGCTGGTGATAAGCGGAACACTGACCTCGCGGCGTAGGCGGCCGGTGACGCGAGCGAAGGCGGCTCGGGGCACACGGGTGGATATGGTCGGGACCTGCGCCTGGTGCCAGGTGAAGTGGGTGCTGATAATAGTGACGCCAGCTCGCTCTATGGCTTTGGTGAGTGTGACCACCTCCTCCCAGCTGCTGCCGTCCTCCATCATCTCCATGGTGGCGAGACGAAAGATCAAAATAAAATGGGGCCCGACTGCCGCGCGAACACGGCTGACCACCTCCAGTGCCAAGCGCATGCGGTTGGCGTAGCTGCCGCCCCAGCGGTCAGTGCGCTTGTTGGTTTTTTCCAGTAGGAAGCTGCTGATGAGGTAACCCGCCGAACCAATAATCTCGACACCGTCATAGCCTGCCTGCTGCGCCAGCTGTGCGCAGTTGACCATGTCATCGATGGTTTGCTCTATTTCCTCATCGGTAAGCTCGCGCGGCACCGAGCGGCTGATGGGCGACGGGATAGGCGAGGGAGCCACAGCCCTTGGACCGTGAGCCAGGCTGCCGGCGTGCAGTATTTGCAGGCAGATTTTACAGTCGCTGGCGGCTTCTTTTACTGAGTGAGTGATGAGCTGATGTTGCGCCACCTGCTCAGGCTTGTAGAGCGCGGCCTGCTCGCAACCCAGTGGTTGGCTGACCTCGTTGGGGGCGGTGCCGCCGGTGATGATCATGCCGACACCACCACGCGCTCGCTCGGCAAAATAGGCCGCCAGCTTGGTGTAACCGTCGACGCCCAGTTCCTCCAAGCCTGTGTGCATGGAGCCCATCAGTATGCGATTTTTAAGTTGGGTAAAACCCAGGTCAAGTGGGGTAAATAATTGTGAGTAGGGTGTGCTGGACGTTGACATAGAAACCTCGTTATTGCGATTAATGAGGTTATGGTAAAAGCTTGAGCGAAGACGAGCCTTAACCTAGTTTAAGGCGCTGAGATATTATTGCTCTGATCAATGGCCGGTGGTGAGCCACTGCTTTTTGTATTTCGACAGAGCCTCGGGGGTAATGCCCAGGTAGGAGGCTATGTGGTATTGAGGAATACGCTCCAGATACTCAGGAAAGTTTCGGGTGAACTGTAAAAAACGTTGCCGGGCGTTCATGGTGAGCAGTTCTGCTTCGCGTCGTTCATTGCGGATCAGCATCATCTGGCAGCCGTAGTTAAACAGCGTCTGCCAAGGCGGGCAGTTTTTATACCTGTCTTGCAGTCGATCCATAGGTAATTTTACCAGCGTACAGGGCTCGAGGGTCTCGACGGCAAAACGACTGTTTTCATTGAGAATGACGGCACTGAGATTGCCGACAATATGGTTCTCACAGTAAAAAGCTTTGTTGAGTTCCTTGCCTTCTGGCGTGAGATAAAAGAGACGCACCAAACCTTTGGTAACGTAATAGTGTTCGGTGATGGGTTGGCCGATGGCTTGCAGGTTATGCTTGGCGTCCACTTGCACGACTTCCAGTGTCTGAAAAATATCGCCGAGATCAAAGTCTGGTTGGCCAAGCTCTAGGGATAGATGACGTTGCATAGCGTGTAGAGTTGCGGTATCTACGGACATAATCCCTCTAGGTGGCAAGTCAATGACAGCAGACAAACCGGTAATAAAGTGAGTGAAACTGTCACGTAATAATACTGGATTTCGTCTAACAACAGTAGCGAAGAGTGCCCCTGAAGCGGTTGATCAATTCAGCGACCGAGTATGCTTAGAGTCAGAGGCAAGTTGTTGAGGTTTTTGTGAGAACTGGTTCACCATCGATTTAATCGGTGCGGTGAGCCAGTTTTTAAACCTTTGTCGTGAAGGTCAGTTGCGCAGTACTTTTTTGTCGATCTTGCCAACCGCAGTTAGGGGTATGGCGTCGATGATATGGATTTCCTTGGGTACCTTGTAAGGGGACAGATTGTCGACGCAATAGCTCTTAATAACCTCCTTAATGGCCGACTTTTCTTGGTTAAGAAACTCGGGATTGAGCTGTGCATAGAGGGTTACTATCTCATTGCCCTCGCGCTTGGGGTCAGGTTTTCCGATCACGGCAGACATGGCGATTTCTGGCATGGAGTTCAGTTTGTCTTCAACCTCGACCGAGAAAACTTTAAATCCACCCACGATCAGCATGTCCTTGGCTCGGTCGCAGAGGAACAAATAGCCCTCTTCATCGACATAACCCACATCACCCGTGCAGACCCAGCTATCACCATCAATTTCGCGTAATGTATTGGCCGTTTCCTCTGGCAGGTTCAGATAGCCTTTCATGTTTTGTGGGCCAGCGGCGAGTATTTCACCCGGCTCGCCAATAGGCATCTCTTTGGCGTAGTCGGTCATGTCGGCAATACGCACCTTGGCGCTCGGCACAGGGAAACCAACCGAACCAGACTTGTAACGCAGGCTTGGGTGCATGACAAAGCTGGGACTGGTTTCGGTCATGCCGAACAGATCGGAAAGCTTGTTCTCGCCTATCGCGGCAACGAGTTCTTTGTGCAGGGCTGTTGGCATAGGCGCGGCGCCGGTAAAGGCGACCTTGAGTTTCGAGAAGTCTATGTCGGCAAACTGCGGCGTCTTCAGCAGCATGTCGTAGAGTGCCGGTACGGCGCCTATTACCGTCGGTGTGGCCTTGATCATCTGCTGGCAGAAAAACTCTGTGTCCCGGGCGTTGGGGATCAGAATCATCAGCGCCGCGGTACGAGCGGTATAGGGCAGCATGGTGAAGCCGCCGACGTGAAAGAAGGGGAAGGCACTGGCAAAGACTTCCTGGCCGCGCAGCAGGGACAGGGCGGAGCCGAACTGAGCCGAATTGTGCATCAGGTTACGCACAGTCAGTTGTGTGCCCTTAGGTTTACCCGTGGTGCCACCTGTGTACTGCAGCATAAAGGTGTCGTCCCAGTGGCAGGGCACCTGGGTATGCTGGCTGCTCTGTTCGCGGGTCAAGGCGGCGTAGCTGATACTCTCGAAGCCTTCAAGGACTGGGGTCTCCATCGGGACGGCAGGGCTCAAGTCGGCAACACTGCAAATCACCAGTTTGGTCAAGCACTCGGGTGGTGACGGCAGCTTGCTGAAGAGGCCGGTAAAGTCGGACAGGGTCAGCATGACCTTGATGTTTGCATCCTTTACTTGAAAAGCAATTTCAGACGGGGTCAAGAGCGGCGAAACACCTGAACCAATACAGCCGAGTTTACTGATAGCGGCAACCGCGATCGGGTATTGGGGAATGTTGGGTAGGTGGATGCCCACTACGTCACCCTTGACTAACCCCAGATCACTGAGAGCATTGGCCAGTTTGTTGGCCTGCTCTTCATACTCGCGGTAGTTCATGGTGAAGTCACCGAACAGCAGCGCGGGGGCATCACCCAGTTCCTTGGCATTGGCGGCTATGTGCTCGCCCAGGGTTCGATCATCAAACTGCGGGACACTAATGCCCAGCTCTTCATAGTGTGACAGGTGGGCCATCTGGTTGGCTGCGTTCATAGTCATTACTCGTAAGTATCAATGCTGTAGTCTTAAGTCATTTTTTATTTCTTTAATTTGGCACACTACCCATAAATGAGAGTCGTGTCAATTATTGGTGTTGCTTGAAAATCTATTGGTTGGGGAGGGTTAAGAGGTACTGGTATGGAGTGTATGGATGACTATAAATTTTATATGAAGAGGGAGTCGGTCACGATGAAGGTTGAGATTGGGTGCACAGCCCGAAGAGTCTTCGGGGTATTTTATCAGAAGTAAATGTCGTCGAAACAAACTATAGTCGACTGGATTTTCGATAGTGTAACGGCGTCAATCCCGTCCACTGTTTGAACGCTCGAGTAAAGGCGCAAGCTTCGGAGAACCCTAAGCTATGGCCTACCTCTTCGATGCTGAATTCATTTTTAAGCACTTTGTTAATGGCGAGGTCACGCCGGGTCTCCATTTTTATCCTCTGGTAGTTGGTGTCTTCTTTTTTCAATATTCGGCGTAGGGCTTGGGGGTGGAGGTCAAATCGTTCAGCGGCGGCATCAATGTCAGGCGCTGTTTTATGTAGATTTATTTGACGTTCCAACCAACCCCGTATCTGGGCGGGTAGGTGATTGGCATCGGCCGTCTGAGTGAGCAGGGTTAAGGGTAAAAGCCTAAGGAAATCTTTTAGTTGGCTGTAGTCACGCAGGTTCTCGAGACGCATCGAGCTCTCGCTGAAGCTTATGGCTGAGCGCTCGCAAGAGAACTTAATCGATGAGCCGCAAAAAAGTTGCTTGTATTCATGGCTGTAGCAGGGCTTTGGGTAGTCGAGTTCTGTGGCTAGGATCGGTATTTGAACCTTTGCCATCCAGCATAGAATACGGTGTATTGTGAGCGATAGATGTTCGATTACGTAGTTGTTATGTATTAAATTACCGGTTTTACGGGTCATGACAAAACGGGTTTGTGTCTCCCATTTTTGTAGACTGCAAATTACACCGAAATCCATTACGTTCAAAAAATCAGACATCACACTAAGCGCTTTGCCAATGGTGCCTTCATTTATAGCCGCATGCAGCATGAACTTTCCGGTGTTCGGTTTTAGCGGTCTATCAACAATTCCAAAGTATTCATCGTTTAATAAATCAATGAGATAAAGGCTCAAGCAAGAGAGTTGCTCATAAGTTACCCGCGACTTTCGGTTTCGTAAAATGTCCTCCGAAATGTTGTTGTCAGTAAGGATTCTTTTGAGGTTAAAGCCCTTGCTACGTGCCCCTTCCAGCATGTTGAGCACAAAGTACGCGGATACAGTTGATGAGTACACAATATATTTCTCATTGATTTATAACGTTTCAATTGTAGCCATATGTACATTTCTGTAAAGCGAAGCATCATTGTTCCCCCCTCCTGCTAGGCCCAAAATAGCGAAATACATTACTGAACTAGAGGATGGTGAACCCAATGACCAATCACGCATATATCTACGACGCCGTACGGACCCCACGCAGCAAGGGTAAAAAAGACGGCAGTCTCTATGAGGTTAAGCCTATCGATTTAGGCGCGGGGCTCCTGAAAGGCCTGCAGGCACGACACGATCTGGATACATCTTATGTGGATGATGTGGTGATGGGCTGTGTGGGCCCTGTGGGTGAGCAGGGGTCGGATGTTGCCAAGATGATTGTACAAAATGCCGGTTGGGATGAATCGGTCGCCGGTGTACAGCTGGACCGTTTTTGCGCATCAGGTTTAGAAGCCGTAAACATTGCCGCACAAAAAATTGCTTCTGGTTGGGAGGATTTGGTGGTGGCTGGCGGTGTTGAGAGTATGTCGCGTGTGCCAATGGGAAGCAATGGTGGTGCGATGGCCAGTGACCCTGCCTTTCAGCTGAAAACCGGTTTTGTTCCCCAGGGTATTGGTGCCGATGTCATCGCTAACCTTGACGGTTACAGTCGTGAGGATGTTGATGCTTTCGCTTTGGCTTCACAGCAGAGGGCTGCTCACGCCCGTGACAATGGCTACTTTAAAAAATCCGTCATGCCGGTATTGGACAAAAATGGTTTGGTGATCTTGGAAAAAGATGACTTCATCAAACCCGACAGCAGCATGGAAGGGCTGGGTAAACTTAAAGCGTCTTTTGAGACCATGGGCAGCTTTGGTTTTGATGACATTATCTTAAGAAAATACAACACCCTAGAAAAAGTAAGCCATGTTCATACGCCTGGTAACTCCTCGGGTATTGTCGATGGTTCTTCCGCCGTACTGATCGGCAGTGAGAAGGCCGGAAAGGATCTAGGCCTGACACCACGCGGGCGTATCGTCTCCACCGCTGTGTTGTCTACCTGCCCAATTTTGATGTTGGCGGGCCCCGCTCCCGCGGCAAAAAAAGCACTGGAAAAAGCAGGACTTAAGGCCTCGGATATTGATTTGTGGGAAATCAACGAAGCCTTCGCGTCGGTTGCCATGCGATACATGAAGGAGCTGGATATTAGCCACGAGATTACCAACGTTAACGGCGGCTCGATTGCGATGGGGCACCCTCTTGGCGCGACCGGCGGCATGCTGGTCAGCATCATGTTAGATGAGTTGGAGCGTCGCGGGCTTAAGCGCGCCATGTTGTCGCTATGTGTAGGTGGCGGCATGGGCATTTCGACCATCATCGAGCGAGTGTAACAGCCGGCCTAAGGCAATCCAGATAGACGATTAACATAAGAGTTGGGAAGATCATCATGAGTGTATTTAAGTACGAAAAAGACGCTGACGGTATTGTAACTGTCACTATGGATCAGACGGGTCCGGTTAACGCGATGAACGCTGAATACCGCGAAGCCATGGCGGCAACCGTTGCTAAGTTAGAACAAGAAAGCGGTTTGATCGGTGTTGTATTCGCCTCGGCAAAAAAAGTGTTTTTTGCCGGTGGTGATTTAAAAGATTTATTAAACGCTAAAAAAGGCGACGAAGCCGAATTCATGGCGATGTTGGATGGCATTAAATCTGATTTCCGAAAGTTGGAGAAGTTGCCGGTTCCTGTTGTAGCGGCAATCAACGGCGCGGCATTGGGTGGCGGTTATGAGCTATGTTTGGCCACTAATCACCGCATCGCATACAACCACAAGTCGGTACAAATTGGCCTGCCTGAAGTGGGTTTAGGTTTGTTGCCTGGCGGCGGTGGTGTGGTTCGTCTGGTTAATCTCTTGGGCCTACAGAATGCTTTGCCCTACCTGCTTGAGGGTAAGAAGGTCACGCCAGAAAAAGCCCTAAAGGCCGGTATGATTCACGAAACGGTTGAGTCTTTGGACGCGTTGGTGCCACGTGCCAAGGCCTACATCCTAGAAACAAAAGCGCTTGATGCCGAAGCTCAAGAAGCGGCAGCGCAGCAGCCTTGGGATAAGAAGGGCTTCAAGATTCCTGGTGGCAGTGCCAGTTCGCCGAAGTTGGCGCAGGTGCTGATGGGGGCTCCTGCTATGCTGGCGCAGAAAACGCGTGGACTGCTGCCTGCTCCAGAGCAGATTCTCGATTGCGCGGTTGAAGCCGCGCGATTGGACTTTGATGCCGCTCTGCGTATCGAGAGTCGCGGTCTGGCCTTTTTGGTAACCACCCCGGAAGCCAAAAATCTAATCTCAACCTTCTTCTTCCAAATGAACAAGGTCAACGGTGGCGCTTCTCGCCCGAAGGGTATTGAGCCACAGCCGACCAAAAAAGTGGGTGTACTGGGCGCCGGCATGATGGGGCAGGGCATTGCATTTGTATCGGCCATGGCCGGTATCGAGGTGATTCTCAAAGACATCAGCGTTGAGTCTGCAGAGAAGGGCAAGGCCTACTCTGAAAAGCTGCTGGCCAAGCGTGTAAGCCGTGGCCGTATGAGCGAAGAGAAGGCCGCTGGGGTATTGGCGCTGATTAAGCCAACCGCCACCGACGCTGATTTGCAGGGCTGCGATCTGATCATCGAAGCCGTGTTCGAAAACATTGAGTTGAAAAATAAAATCACCGCTAGCACCGAGCAGTACTTGTGTGAAGGTGGTATCTGGGGTTCTAACACTTCAACCTTGCCGATTACCCAGCTGGCCGAAGGTTCTAGCAAACCAGAGAATTTCATTGGCATTCACTTCTTCTCCCCCGTCGATAAGATGCCTTTGGTTGAGATCATCTGTGGTGATAAGACCAGTGATTTAGCGCTGGCTAAGGCTTTTGATTACACCAAGCAGATTCGTAAAACACCGATCGTGGTTAACGATTCACTGGGTTTCTTTACCTCCCGTACATTTTCTACCTATTTCGACGAAGGTGCTCGCCTTGTGACCGAAGGTGTATTCCCTGTGCGCGCGGATAATCTCGGTAAAGCCATCGGTATGCCGGTAGGCCCCTTGACGGTGCACGATGAAGTGAGCCTCGAGTTAAGCCGCAAAGGCATGGAAACTTGGGCGGATATGGGCGTGACGGATAAGTGGGGTGAGTTGGACGCGCAACGTGATGTGATTGACTTCTTGATTGGCCAAAACGGTCGCGGTGGTCGTCATCACGGCGGTGGTTACTATGAGTACGCGGCCGATGGTTCCAAGACAATTTGGCAGCCTTTGGTTGATAAGTACTATCGAGAAGATGTGGAAATCTCTGATGAAGATATCAAGGATCGTCTGCTGTTCCGCCAAGTAATTGAGAGCCTTAAGTGCTTACAGACCAATGTGCTGCGCACTGTGGCTGACGGCAACATCGGTTCCATTATGGGCATCGGTGCACCTATCTGGACCGGTGGTTTCCTGCAGTTTGTTAACACCTATGGCCTGGAGCGGTTCCAGAGCCGCTGTGGTGAGCTAGCGGAGAAATTCGGCGAACGTTTTGACTGCCCGCAGATTGTGATCGACAAGATCGCCGCTGGTGAGACTTTTCAGTAATCAGTAATTAATGACCAATAGAAACCGCTGCTGTGCCGGTGGTTTTTATTTGAGGAAAAGACAATGCGTAGTTTTACCGAAGAACAGAACATGTTTCGCGATGCCTATCGCAAATTTTTAGAAACTGAAGTTGAGCCGCACATGGAAAAATTCCGTGAGCAGGGCATCGTCGATCGCGAGATATTCCGCAAGGCAGGCGAGCAAGGGTTTTTGATGATTTGGCCTGCGGAACAATACGGTGGCATGGGCGAGACGGATTTTCGTTTTGAGCAGATTATCATGGAAGAAACCTTCCGTGCCGGTTGTTCCGAATGGTTCAACACATTGCACAGTCGCCTAGTGGGTAATTATCTACAACATTTTGGCAATGATGACCAGAGGCAACGTTTCTTACCAGATTGCGTGAGCGGCGAAAAAATTCTGGCGATAGCCATGACCGAACCGGACGCGGGCAGTGATTTGGCTGGTATGCGCACCACGCTGAAAGAAGAGGACGATCACTTTGTTTTAAACGGTTCAAAGACCTTTATTTCCAACGGTATTAATGCCGACTATGTTGTTGTGGCGGGTAAATCTGACCCAGAGAATAATCCGCACGCTATGACATTATGTGTTGTTGAACGTGGTATGGAAGGTTTTGAACGAGGTCGAAACCTTGACAAGATGGGCATGAAAGCACAAGACACAGCTGAGTTATTTTTCTCTAATGTGAAAATACCCAAAGAAAATATTCTCGGCGAAATCGGCAAAGGCTTCTTTTATCTAATGCAGGGGTTGGCTGAGGAGCGCTTGATCGCTGCGGTCATGGCATCGTCCAACGCTCGCAAGGCTTTTAATATCACCCGCGATTATGTGATGGAACGTAAGGTGTTCGGCAAACCTCTTTCCTACATGCAGAACACCCAGTTCAAAATGGCGGAAATGGACGCAGAGCTTGACGTTATTCAGGTGTATGTCGACCACTGTGTCGAATTGCACAACCAGGGGAAACTGACGGCCAACATGGCTTCCAAGGCCAAACTGCAGTCCACCGAAATCGAGTGGAAAATGCTCGACCTGGGTGTGCAGTTGCACGGTGGCCACGGCTACATGAAAGAGTACCCAATCTGCACCATGTTCAGCGATGCGCGTATTAATCGGATTCTGGCGGGAAGCTCTGAAATTATGAAGCTGATTGTTGGCCGCGATATTTTCTCGGATAGATACAGCAGCATTCTTGATTGATGAAGGCATTTTGCTTCAGCGGTTAAGCACGAACATAAATCTCTATAGATAAAGGTTAAGGATTGGTTATGGATATTCAAGGTAAGGTTGCAGTTGTTACGGGTGGCGCATCAGGGCTGGGTGAGGCAACGGTTCGTCTATACGCTGAGAAGGGCGCAAAAGTTGCCATTTTTGATATGAACGATGAACGTGGCAGCGCACTGGCCAGTGAACTGGGCGAGGCGGTCATCTATCAGAGTGTAAACGTTGCCGATGAGGCTTCGGTTGAAGCGGCTGTTGCCGCAACGGTTAAAGCCTTTGGCGCTATCCACATCTGCAACAACTACGCCGGCATTGGCGATGCTCAAAAAACCGTTAGTCGTGGTGAAGCAGCGCCACTGGCGGGTTTTCTGAAGGTGCTCAATGTCAATCTGGTGGGTACGTTTAACGTATTGCGTTTGGTTGCTACGCAGATGACTACTCAAGAGGCTGTTACCGAGTGCGGTAGCCGCGGCGTGATCATCAATACCGCTTCTATTGCGGCCTATGAAGGTCAGATAGGTCAGGCGGCTTACAGTGCCTCTAAAGGCGGCGTAGTGGGTATGACCCTGCCGATCGCTCGCGATCTGGCTCAATACGGCATTCGTGTTAACACCATCGTGCCCGGGCTGATCCACACGCCACTGTTCGATACATTGCCGCAGGCCGCTTTCGACAGCCTGTCAGCCAGTCCATTGTTCCCGCAGCGTCTGGCTCGCCCAGATGAAATTGCCCACCTGTCGCAGTTTATTGTCGAGAACGATTACACCAATGCCGAGTGCATCCGCATGGACGCCGGCATTCGTATGCAGCCGCGTTAAGTCAAAAGCCGCTAGTCAAAAATATTAGGCATAAGTGCCATTTAATAGGGTTCATACCAATGAACATGAACCATTACGAACAGAGAATTTTGTTATGGGTCCATTAAACGGGATTAAAGTGATTGAGCTGGCTGGCATAGGCCCCGGCCCTTTTGCCGGCATGATGCTCGCCGACATGGGTGCCGAGGTTATTTCCGTTGAGCGTGCCAGCGATCCGAAAGCACGCCGCCTGCCTGATTGCAGCCGTCGCGGTAAGCAGTCGATTGCGCTCAACCTGAAAAGCCCTGAGGGCATAGCCACTCTTAAGAAGCTCATCGAACAGGCCGATGTGCTCTTCGAAGGTTTCCGTCCAGGTGTAGCCGAGAAGCTTGGCGTGGGGCCAGACGAGTGTTTGGCCATTAATCCTAAGCTGGTTTACGGCCGCATGACCGGTTGGGGGCAAGACGGCCCCATGGCACAGGCGGCAGGGCACGACATTAATTATATCGCTTTGACCGGCGCACTCTATGCGACAGGCCGTGCCCATGAGAAACCGGTGCCGCCTTTAAATCTGGTGGGCGACTTTGGTGGCGGCGGCATGTTCCTTGTAACCGGAATTTTGGCTGCCCTGTTCGAGGCGCAGCGATCGGGTCAGGGGCAGGTGGTGGACTCAGCCATGACCGACGGCTCTGCGGTGCTCATGTCATTTTTTAACTCTTTCCACGCGATGGGCATGTGGTCGACTAAGCGTGGCGCCAACATGCTTGATACTGGCGCCCATTTTTATGAAACCTATGAAACTTACGATGGTAAGTTTGTTTCCATTGGTTCTATTGAGCCCCAGTTCTATCAGTTATTGATTGAAAAAGCGCAACTCGATGTTGAAACCTTTTCTGATCAAATGAATCCAGCAAAATGGCCTGAGTTTAAAGAAAAATTGACGATCATCTTCAAAACCAAGACTCAGGCTCAGTGGTGCGAGTTGATGGAAGGCACTGATGTGTGTTTTGCACCGGTATTGGATTTTATCGAGGCGCAAGAGCATCCACACAATGTTGCGCGCAATACCTATATAGATGTAGAGGGCATGACCCAACCCGCGCCGGCGCCACGCTTCAGTCGAACCGCTTCAGAGGTTCAGCATGGTGCGCGTGCGGCGGGTGAAAATACTCGAGAGGTGTTATCAGCCTGGGGCTTCTCAGAAGAAAATATCAACGAACTTAACGACGCTGGCGCTTTGAGCTGAAAGGCGTTAAAGCACAGTAAGGAATAATACTATGAGTGACTATCAAACGATTAGCTACACAGTGCACAACCGTGTGGCGACTATAACCTTAAACAATCCTAAAACCATGAACGCCATCAGTCAGCAGATGCGATTGGATTTGTTGGACGCGACGAAAAGGGTAGAAGCCGATAATGAAGTGCGCATCGCAGTATTGACTGGAGCCGGTCGTGGCTTTTCGTCTGGCACCGACCTCTCTGAAGGTTTGGCCGGTTTCGATGATATCGAGCAGCAAATACGAGAGGAGTATAAGCCGGTACTGATGGCGATCGAAAACTCATCAAAGCTGTATATATCTGCGATTAATGGTACCTCGGCGGGCATCAGTATTGCGCTGGCGCTGGCGTGCAATCTGACAGTGATGGCGGATAACGCCAAGCTATTTTTGGCGTTTGCCGGCATAGGTTTGGTGCCCGACGGTGGTGTTAGCTACTACCTGGTGCAGGCATTGGGTCATAAACGTGCAACTCAGGTCTTTGTTGAAGCCGAGCGTTTGTCTGCGGATTACTGCCTTGCCAATGGCTTGGTTAATAAAGTGGTGGCGGCAGATGACTTGTTGTCAGAAACCCAGACGTGGGCTGAATCCTTAGCAGCTGGGTCGCCGATTGCTCAAGCCCTTGGGCAGCAGTGTTTGAAGGCGGCATTGAATGATAGCGTGAGTGAGGTGATTGACCTTGAAGCCAAACTTCAGATCACTGCTTCGACGTCTGAGGATAGCATGAATGCGGCTATGGCTTTTTTCAAAAAGGAAAAACCGGTATTCATCGGTAGGTAACATTTTCACATTGTTGATGTGGCTAATTATTGAAGTGCACCAGCACTTTTAATGATCTCTGTTTTCCGTGCTTCAGCATTGTTTGTGGGGCACGGTTTTTTATTTTTGTAGGTTACTGATTTGTTGCTTAATAGCACTTAGATTGGGTAATTTGACCAGTTGCATAGGGACCCATATGTCTGATATTAAATTAAGTGATGGTCGCGTTACGGTTAATTTAGAAAAGGGTATCGGTAGAATTACGTTTAACGACCCTGAGCACTTTAACGCGCTGGATGAACTAAGCTGTAAAGCTTTCTCTGAGGCCGCTAGCTGGTTGTGTCTACAACCTGATTTGCGTGTGGTGTTATTACAGGCGAAGGGTCGTGCATTTTGTGTGGGTGGCAGTATTAAACGGTTTGCGAGTGCCGGCAGCGGCGTTGAAGCCTTAGTGGACACTATGGCAACTCACTTCCATGCGGCGGTATCATGCTTGATGAGGGTCGATGCACCTGTGATTGCGGTTGTTAATGGTAATTGTGGCGGTGGAGGCGCGAGTTTGACCTGTATTGCTGATATAACGTTGATGGCCGATACGGCAAAAATTAACTTTGCTTATAGTTTGTCGGGGCTCTCCCCCGATGGCGGCGCAACCTATGGACTACCCCGTATTGTTGGCAGCCGTAAGGCTTATGAGCTGTTAGTACTGAACCCGACACTGGGCGCAAAGGAGGCTAAACAGCTGGGCATAGCCAGCCGTGTGGTGCCCGCCGATTCGCTGGACAGCGAAGCCAATGCCTTGGCTGTGCAGCTTGCCGATGGGCCAACCGGCGCTTTTGGTAGTATCAAACGATTGCTGTTAAAAAGCTTTCAGCAAGCACCTGAGGCGCAGATGTTTGATGAGGCTAGCTCGATTTCTCACTTAGCCTCGGGAGTTGATGGGCAGGAAGGTATTAACGCATTTTTGCAAAAGCGGCCGGCCAGTTTTAAAGGTTGAGCATCGGTGGGTTGCGTCAATACCCTCAAACAGATCAAGAGGGTATTATTCGCTGTTGGTCACCCTGCGGTATTTATACGACGCTATGAATACCCCAGATGATGGCATCCCTCACATCAAATACTAATGATATCGAGTAGAAACACAGTAGGGTACTTACCCATCCTTTATAAACCCAACTGCTTTGTATTTCGCTCCGATATTGATAAATGGCAATCAGTGCCGGTATCCAGAATACTATGTGGCTTAAGGAAACCATGCCTCCGTATAAAATAGTATTGGCTGAATGTTCAACGCCAAACACCACAATATGGCTTCCAATAAAACTGCCCAGTACCCAGCGTGCGCCAATGTATTTCTTTATGAAGAATATTGAAATAAGGTGAGTGACAAACATGGAGGCCAACCAAACCTTAAGGTGAAGTGGAAGATCTAACCGTGTTTGCATGTCCCACTTTTCTAAAGCCAGTGAGGCTTGACTGGTGTGGCTAAATGTCACCAGTGTGGCCATAAAAGCCATGTTTCTTATGTTAATCATTTACTTTATCATCTTAGAGGTTTTATTACTTCAAATGAATCTTCTCTCATAAATGAGGCTTGGTCAAATATCGGGTCTTGTTGTGATGGTCTTTCAGTTTTGTTCGCTCTAAAGAAAATATTTTTACCGGCGGTGAATTCTTACCTTTCATTGAAAACGGTCCAATACCGACTAGACTTAAGGGCGAAAATTCGCGTTTATAAGCGTGGTTATACCCTTTGAGCTAGGCGTCAACGTTTCCCCTATGGCTTATTTAAAGAATCTCCTGTTGATATCGCTTCTGAGTGTTATGTCAGGCACTGAGTCTGCGAACGCTGATGAAATGGTGATCATTGGTGAGGACAGGAGACCTTGGTTGTATTTCGAGAGCGATGGAGCGAAAGGACTTTTGTATGATGTTATGGCAGATATTTTAACGGAGCTCGGTCATGAGCCGAGGCTTTATCTGGTGCCTTTTAAGCGATCCTACGCAAAGCTTCTAAGCGGTCTTGCTCACTTTTCGATGATGCCACTGCCTTCAAATCCTGAAGCACGGGAAACGGTTTTATCAAACCTGCCACCTGAGCTGTTGGTGGGGGAGGAAGTTGTTTTTAAGATGCCAATAGTCGCCATTGCGCTCAAATCAAGGAGGTTACAACCGAACAGTACCCAGGAGGTATTGCAATTGCGGCTTGGTCACGAGCGGTTACTTCCCTATTTGATGGAGGCAGCCGATGCCAGCCAGTATAGTGAATATGAAAACTCTGAGATGCAACTCAAGGCATTAATGAGTGATAGGATCGACATCGCGATTACGGCGGAGCCAATTTTTCGGCAAGTTGTTAAACGACTCGGGTTGGGTAGCCAGTTGGAGGTCGTTTACACCCTAGGTCATCACAACACCCACCTAATATGGTCTGCAATTGCCCTTGGGGCAAAGCATCAATCTCTACCAGCGAAGGCAGAGGAGGTGTTGAAACGCATGAAGGCTAGGGGACGGGTTGCAGAAATTATCAATACCTACTCAGACATTAGGTCATTTTCTAACTATCAGTGATTGAATGAACACACTGGCTCATACCAGGCTGATATTGCCTTAATTACACCCGCGTAACGCTCTGTTATGCGAATCCACGATATATATCTTAATCACATCGCTTAGATGCATTGATTATTAGCTTTTTGATTGTTATTCGAAATAGCTAATTTAATCCTGTCTGCCATCTCCAAGATCGAGATTCATAAGCTATTGTGTCTTGCCCCTGTATGCCCCTGTATGCCCCTGCTATCAGGGATACAGTCGATTGTAAGCCTCCTGTCCATCACTGTTTATTGTCATCATCTTGCAAACCTTGGCGCAATGTTTCCCAAGTTGACCGGATATTTCTCTTGCACGCCAATAAGCATAATTATAATATCTAACCATTATTGAGATGTATCTCATTTTTGCTGTTTTAGTGATTCTTGGAGGTAGTGTGAATCCAAACATAGCCATAGTTGGTGGAGGGCCTGCGGGCCTTGTCTTTGCTATAAGCCTAGCGAGGCGTGGTGTTTCTAGCGTTATCTTTGAAGCGTTAGAAAACCCAATACACATAAAAAAATATACACCCAGCCGTTCGTACGCGATTGATATGACAGGGCACGGGTTAAAAGCTGTCCGTTATATCGATGCGTTGGATGAGTTCAATAACGCTCTTATTCCATTTGATGGTATGCAGCTCAATGGACGAAAAGTCAGTAGTTGGGATGAACCGGGTTGGATTGGCTCGCGCGGGGATATTTTGAGTGTTCTGACTGAGATTGCGATCAATCAGTATTCGGACCTGATCAATATCCGCTTTGAGTGCCAACTTGAAGACATTGATGTTCACAAGGGCACCATGAATATTCGTCAGTCAGGTGTTGATGATGTTGAGCATTGTGGCCCTTATGACCTGATCGTGGCCGCCGACGGTGGGGGTTCTAAGATACGCGAGCAGGCGATTGAGCAGGAGCCTGCGTATAACTTATCGCGTGAGGACATCGGCTACTACTTCAAAATGTTGACGATGGACAAAAATACCGAGGCCTTGAATCACAATCATCTGCAGATATTCGCCAAAACCAGAATGATGGTGGCCGGTGCGATTAACGGCCCTAAGGGAAAAGACGATCCCATGTGGTTCAGTGCCGTGCCTTACCCTAATGCTCATGTATATGAGACACCAGCCGCGGCTAAAAAGTCTTTAAAGAAGCATTGTCCTGGTGTTTTGAAGTATTGCAGCGATGAGGCTGTTGCTGAGTTTTCAAAAGTACCGGCTCAAAATATTGGCCGTATTACCAGCTCCTCACAATTGTTTGCTGGCAAGGTGGTGTTTTTGGGTGATGCCGCAATATCCTATCCACCTATTGGTCAGGGCATTAATGGCGCGATGGAATCCGCGACGGTGTTAGATCTCGCATTGATTCGACATACGACTAATGAAACGGACGTAAATACCGCCATTAAGAAAACCTTGGAAGACTACAACACGACCTGGTTACCTGAGACGAAAGCGGTTGCCTGGATGGGTAGGAAAACCAACCAAGCTAATTTTTGGCATGTCATAAGAAGTGTTCTTCTCAATCTTGTTGGACTTTCCCATATGGATTTGGTCAAGAGCTCGACCATGAGCTATTCAGAGGCGGAGCGGCGGACCAAAAAGTTAGGCCCTGTCTGGTGGGGTTAATTCCATTGATGGGCAGTTGGCTTTCTGTATTTATTACTTTATCGCTGATATCGGTCATTCAGGTATTGGAGGAGTTGAACAATGTTGAAATTTAAGCGGGCATTCCCTTTAGTGGTTGTCGGGTTGATCATGTCAGATTCTCTGTTGGCCGCGGTGCTTACCGGTACGATTAAGGGCAATGACGGGCAGCCCATTAATGGGGCCATGGTACGCCTTAAAGACGCAGAGAAGAATCTTGCCGAGACCGTCTACAGTAATGCACAGGGAAAATTTACGCTTCAGACAGAGTTGGACGGTGGCAATTTAGAATTGCGTGTACGCGCGCCTTATTATCGCGACAGCAAAGGTCTGGTGGCTCTGGAGAGTGACACTCGTCTGCAACAAAAAATTGTGATGGAAAGAATGACGGGTGATCAAGAAATATCTGACAGCCTGCCAGCGATCTTTCATTTCAGTAAACTGCCCTTTGAAACCGGTGAGGGTGATGTCTTTAATCGCGCCGATTTCCAGCGAGACTGCGCAGGCTGCCATCAGTTTGGCAACGCCTTTACTCGCTGGCCTAGAACGGCGGAACAGTGGCTGCCCACGGTGCGTCGTATGCACGGCTATGGCGGTAACAAAGATGAAGGTTTGATCGCCAAGCGTGCTGAGCTCTTGGCAAAAGGTTATGACGGCAAGCCGGTCACCGATCGTCCGCAATTCCCTGTGGCCAGTGAGCTTAACAGCGCTAAAATATATGAGTATGCACTGCCGGGTATTATTTTCCCCCATGATGCGGAAGTCAGCCATGACGATGGTTTGATCTACACGGTCGATCGCCATGGTAATAAGATGGTGATAACCGATCTAAAGGCCGGCACTTCCAAGTACATTGACCAACCCATTACCAAGAAGCCTTTGGCGAAGGGCGATGCAGGCTACACAGGGCGCTCTCATCTGCCCGGTCCCCATTCATTGACCTTGGGTAAACATGGGCTCTGGTACACGACCAATGCCACCTCCGCCTCAATTGGAGTGTTTGATGCCAGTACCTCTGAGTGGACCGGCGAATATGTGTTGCCTAAACCGGCACATTACCCCCACACCATTCGTGCTGATAAACAGGGTGTGATTTGGTTTACCGTCGCGGTATCACAGCAGATTGGTCGCATCGACCCAGCAACAGGCGATGTGAAGCTGATCAACCTTCCCAAGCAAAAAGCGCTAGGTTTGAGCTTTACAACAACACCTTACGGCATTGATGTACACCCTGAAAATGGTCAGGTTTGGTTTGCTCGTTTGTACGGCGACCGTATCGGTTATGTTGATCCAAAAACGCTCGAGGTGCACGAGTTCGACTCGCCCGTTAAGGCACCGCGCCGCTTACGCTTTGATGCCAGCGGCCAGCTTTGGGTGACCGGTTACAGCGAAGGCATGATTGTTCGAGTGAATACCGACACCATGAAAAATCGACTTTACCCGATGCCAGAATTTGAGCCTGGATATCGTCCGGCACCCTACTCATTAGGTGTACACCCGGAGACTCAAGAAATCTGGATTAATGAGGTGATGACAGACCATATTTATCGTTTGAACCCAGAGTCAGGGCAGTTCATTGCTTACCCGTTGCCTTTGCGGGGCAGCTACACGCGAGATTTCAGTTTTACGGAGTCTGGAATGGCGTGTACGGCAAACAGCCCGATACCCAACGCTGCGCTTGAGGACTTTACCGCTGGCCTGTTCTGTATCGATGCTGACGTTAAGGAGCCGTAATCATGACTGCTTTGCTGAACCTTGATCTCTATTCGATGAACACCCTACTGGGGCTGGTTTGGTCGATGGTTATCTTTTATTTGCTGTACACCGATAAAGGCGCAGTCATCAGTTCTAGTCGCTGGGTTATTCCTTTGATGCTGGCGGGTGTTTATTTTTCTGTGCCTGCGGTTGCAGCAGAAGTCAACGCGCTGACTCAGCTGTCTGGTGGCATTACGACTTTAGACGGACATCTGTTTTATACCTCGGTTCATGTAACTGAATTTGCCGATGGTTTGGGGTTGGCTGGGCGCCTGAGATACGCAGAGTTTCAGCTGGGCCTGGATACCTTAGCCCCCCCAGCGTTTGCTGGTTTTATGTTAACGGTGGCTCGAAGTACGATTTCGTCAATGCCTGTACGACGACTGGTCACCGTTCTGGTCAGTCTCTACTTTTTCTCGGTGTTGTTCGCAAATGCTCTGATGCCGGTCTATATGCTCAATTACCCCGAGCAAAGCTCATTGTCTTCCGCGCTTTACTTTTTGCTTCCTGTGTTGGATGGACTCAAGTATGGCGCGCACGGTGTTGTGTGGTTGGTGACGTTGAGTAGCTGGGCTTACTCGTTGGCGAATACACGCCAACGAGTATCGAAAACTTCCGAGACGGTATAAGTCAGTGTCGTTTAATAGAGAGGCAAGGAATATCTGATGTCAGTATTGATTCGCGAGATACTTGTGTTAGTTAACCAACTCTCTCTAGCGTTAAGAGATCCAATAGTGCCCCGGAGTCTTTTGGCTTTCGGGGTTTGTGGGTATGGAAAACATTGGCCCAACTATACTGGTATTGCTCAGGCCGTTCTCCATGTTAAGTGTAAAAACTATTAATTATAAAAATAACAATTCCATATTTACTAACTGAGGATAGAGAGATGACTCGTTTTATAAAAAGACCCTTGGTATTGGCGGTTGCTCTGTCGATGCCGGCTTTGGCATTAGCGGAAAACACCCTGATGCTCGAAGAGATAATCGTCACCGCGCAAAAGCGTGAACAAAGTTTGCAGGAAGTACCTGTGTCGGTTAATGCCGTCAGTGGTGAAGCCATTTCTGATGGTGGCATTGCCAATCTTGAAGGTCTGTCAGCGCAGGTGCCAAATCTGACTATTCACGAGGGGCCCAACAGCAATGGGATTTTTATCCGCGGTCTGGGTTCGGGTAATAACGAAGGCTTTGAGCAGTCAGTGGGCATGTTTGTCGACGGTATCTATGCCGGTAAGGCGCAGCAGTTCCAGGCCGCATTTATGGATGTTGCTGGCGTAGAAGTCTTGCGCGGCCCACAGGGTACGCTGTTTGGTAAGAACACCATTGCCGGCGCCCTGACCATCAGCTCGGCCAAGCCAAGCGAAGAGCTAGAAGCCTCCGTGCAAAGTACCTACGAGCCAGAATACGGTACCTCAATGACCGAGGCCGTTTTGTCCGGTGCTATCACCGATACCCTGAGTGGTCGTATCGCCCTGCGCCATAACGAAAGCGATGGTTATTTGTATAACACCCTGCAGCAAGACGACGAACTCAATAACAGCAGCGATACTGGCCGGGTCAGCTTGTTGTGGGAGGCTACCGATAAGGCAGAGGTTTACTTTAAGTATGAGAAGGGCGATAGCAACGCCCATGGCCGCAACAGTCGCCTGGACGATATGGGCGACTACAGCGTTGATCTGCTGACAGCAGATCCAGGGTATAAGTTCGATGAATCTCAACGCTCCACCTCGGTGGATGAGACGCTGGATATCGAGAGCCAGAGTGCGACCCTGCAGGTTGACTACGCACTGGATGAGCATGAGTTAACCCTCATCACGGGTTTCTCCGAATACGATGCCAAAGATGTGTTTGACGCAGACTTTTCCGCCATTGATAGCGCCGCGGTTGATCGCTACAACGACTTCAGTCAGCTCAGCCAGGAAGTGCGCCTGACCTCGGAGCTCGGCAATGAGATTGACTACATTGTTGGGCTCTACTATCAGACCACCGATTACCTGACCGACAGCCAGCTGGGTGTTAAGGCGCTGGGCCAAGCGCTGGGTTTACGCACTTACATGGATCAGACGACGGATACCTTTGCTGCGTTTGGCTCATTGAGCTACCACCCAGCCGAAGACCTTCACCTGACATTCGGTCTGCGTTATACCAAGGAAGAGAAAGAAGCCACGCGCGAGCTTACCTACACTGAGTACCTTTCAAACGATGCGGCAACCGGTTTTACGGCTGTATTGGCAGGGTTTGCGTTGCCCGCTCAGGGTTTTTACGAACATGAGATTAACGGCGAGCGCACCAGTGAAAACTGGTCGCCTTCGGTTAAAATGTCATATGACTTAAGCAACGATGTGATGTTGTACGCAAGCCTCAGCCAAGCTTTTAAATCTGGCGGCTTTAATGCGCTTGGTGGTAAGGGTGAAAATGTCGGCGAGTATCCTGCAGGCGGTAGCCCTGCTAGCTTCGAGTTTGGCGAGGAAGAGGCTTTAGCGTTCGAGTTGGGCGGTAAGACAACCCTGTTGGATGGCGCGGCAACCCTGAACTTTGCCCTGTTCCGTACCGAGTACAGTGATCTGCAGGTGAGTGCCTTTGAAAATGCGTCATTTGTGGTTGGCAATGCGGGCGAGGCTATTAGTCAAGGGTTGGAAGTTGACGGTGTTGTCCGTCTGACAGAAAGCCTTACCTTAAATGGTTCTATGGCGTATTTGGATGCGACCTACAGCAGCTACGCAAATGCTGGCTGCACCTATGCCCAGAGTCTGGCGCAACCTGTTAACTGTACCCAGGATCTCGGCGGCAGCGACCTGGCCAACGCCCCTGAGTTCTCGGCCAATTTGGGCCTTGAACATGTGACCTCGTTAACTGAGCGTTTTGACCTGGTTAGCCACCTTGGTTTAACTTACTCTGGTGAGCACTATATCGCCTCTGACCTCGATGAGCGCGCATTAGAAAAGGCGCACACGATCGTTAACGGACGCTTGGGGTTGATGGATAAGGATGGCCGTTTCGACATTGCCCTGATCGGTAAAAACCTGACCAATGAAGTGGTTCGCACCTTTGTCGGCGATCCCTTCTCAATGCCTGGTGCGCAGTTCGCTTTCTACGGAGAGCCAAGAACTCTGGCAGTGCAGCTTAAAGTTTCATACTAAGGTGTTCTGCTAAGGTTTGTACTGTATTAAATGGCCCGCTTGGCGGGCCATTTATTGAAGTGTGATGTGCTCTTTATGTGCGTCACCCTTCAATAAATAATAATCGTAACCTTCAAATTCCGAAGGATGTGGAAAGATTTAGGAGTGCCACAGTGCCTTTTGTTTTCAAGCGTATGATCTCTTTTGTGTTTCTCAGTGGCTTGGCTGTTATACAAGTCGCACATGCTGAGGAACGCCCCAATATACTGCTGATACTGGCCGATGACATGGGTTGGAATGACGTGGGTTATCACGGCAGTGAGATACAGACCCCGCGTATTGATGCTCTGGCGGCCGGTGGCGTTGTGTTGGATCGTTTCTATGCTCAGCCAACTTGTAGCCCTACGCGTGCGGCTTTGATGACGGGCAAGTCGGCCATGAGTCAGGGTGTTTTGTCACCCCTGTCAAAGATTAACCCTGAGGGTTTGCCGCTTGGCCAGCGACTGCTGCCCGCGTATTTACAATCGGCCGGTTACCAGACTGCGATGGTGGGTAAGTGGCACTTGGGGTACCGGAAAACGCCATACCTGCCAACATCTCGTGGGTTTGAGCATTTTTATGGGCATCTGACTGGCGGTATTGGTTATTGGGATCATGTGCACGGCGGTGGTCTCGACTGGCAACGCAATGGTAAGACGCTGCGAGAGGAGGGTTACAGCACCCATTTAATGGCCGACGAAGCCGTGTCTGTTATTGAGACGCGTGATCAAAGTAAACCCCTGTTCCTCTACGCCAGTTTTAATGCCCCGCACCTTCCCAATGAAGCCCCTGCTGCTGCGGTGGAGCGTTACGCCCATATAGAAAGCCCTCGGCGCCAACTGCACGCAGCCATGGTCAGTGAGCTTGATAGCGCGGTGGGGCGCATCATTGATACGCTGGAAGCCGAAGGCATACTTGAGAATACGCTCATCTGGTTTATGAGCGATAACGGCGGCCTCAATAGCTCATCCTACTCGGATAACCTCGTCAGTTTCGCCTCCCAGATAGACAATTGGTATGGCGAGGATGAGGCGTCACTGCGAGTGCTCGAGTTTTTGCGCGTCAATGTGCTTGAGGGTGGCGCCGACAACAGCCCTTTTCGACGGGGTAAACAGTCTGTGTATGAGGGAGGTGTTCGTGTTCCTTCGCTGGTGTATTGGAAGGGCAGGTTAAAACCCCTGAGCACCGAACAAATGGTGACGGTTGAGGACGTCTTGCCAACTCTGCTTGAGCTGTCGGGATCGCCAGAGGTAGGCGGTGTTCTTGATGGCGTCAGCCAGTGGTCATTTTTTAGCGAAGGCGAAGCACCTGAGGTATCCGATTATGTGACCCAGGCTCAAGGGCATGAGGCCTTCTACCGCTACCCTTGGAAGTTAATCCGCTTCTCGTCAGGCAAGGATGAGCTTTATAATCTAGAACAGGATCCTACGGAAAAAACTGACTTGGCAGCTAATCAGGCGGAGCTTGTTAATGAGTTGAGTCAAGCGCTGGAGAATCAAGAAAGAGGGGAGAGCGTACATATCCCAATATACAAAAGCGTGATGAACATGGATTTTTTTGGCGGTGAGGAAATTTATCCACCTTGGGCTGAACAGGTTCAATAAGGTGGTCGTTAGGACTGAAACTTTAGATTTCAAACACAGTTGTATGCTGGTTGCAGAGCGACTGGGTTGTTGGCAATGACAGGTTTACCGGCCGGTGAACCTGTTTGCAGGCGTGGTTGTTATTCAAGCAGTGTCTTAGCGGCTCTAATCTTTGCTTCTTCTGGAGCAATGCCAAGTAGTCTTAATATGGACTCGGCCGTGCTTAAGCGTGTTGCTTTGCTGCGGCCGCT
>Ga0209081_1000117_pt1 | contig 43156 bp, 35 predicted proteins | sample GOMGulsemesocosm_4_FD_184636 | JGI IMG/M metagenome (GOLD analysis project Ga0209081, IMG submission 184636) | Methane-oxidizing microbial communities from mesocosms in the Gulf of Mexico - GOM15B Gulf of Mexico (SPAdes) (version 2) | ecosystem: Environmental > Aquatic > Marine > Cold seeps... | reverse complement strand
CGTTGGTTGGCAGAAAGTAAAACAACGCTACAAGATCTTGCCAATAAATACCAAATTTCAGCTGAACGTGTTCGTCAATTAGAAAAGAATGCGTTGAATAAATTGAAAAACACCATGGTTTTATAAGGCTTTGCTTCACTCAATGATATTATTGAGTGAAGCTTTAATTTAGACTAGAAATTGTCTATCAAGGCGCGTAATTTTATTGATGGATAATTAAAAGTGTTTAAATTGCTAAAACTACAGAATGTCTTGATTGTTTTGTCAATTCTAAGTGGCATGTCTATCTATATTTTGTATACATCTTACGTGGATACAAAACAGCAAATTAAAACGCGCCTTTCTAATGACAGCCTTCTTATTTCAGAAAGAATAAAAGCGGGTTTCCAAACCTCCGATTATGTTTTGCGTGACATCATCAGTCAGGTTTCATTGTCAGAACTTCAATACCCTCCTACTAATACTGAAAAGCACCAACAACGAAAAGAGTTTCTTGAAAGAAAAAGAACTACACTGCCGCATGCCACATTAGTGGGTCTATATGATGAAAACTGTATTCTTACCCATACAAATTATATTGATGGATTTGATGGAAGTAAGCGTGAATATTGTCAGGTAATGCAAAATGAGCCGAAACAAAAGACATTTATTAGCCATGCCTTTGTATCTGACGGTGGCTTATTGAATGTTGCACAAGTCCGTAAATTCAACAGTGAAAGTGACTTTTTAGGGATGGCTGCTTTTAGTATTAACTTAAATTATTTCACTGAGCTTATCGACTTACCTCAAGAAACCAAGTTAATCACAATTCGAATTTTTGATAAAAACATGCTGCTTATTGCAAATAAGCCTTTTGTACTTAAAAATATTGGAACAAGATCTTCAGAAGTATTTATAAAAAAATTCATTGAGTCTGGAGAGAGAGTTCGCTTTATTGATGAGCTACCATCTTTTTATAAAAATAATACTATGTTTTATCTTAGAAAAGTTGATGAATTACCTTTTATCATCGTTATGGAAATGACAAGCAAGGATGGTTTGGCTGGTTGGTATCAGCATGCTTTGATTATTGTCTTTTTTCTTTTTTCTATACTATTGATGAGCATTGTCATAATAAAAAACAATTTAAAAATTATAGAACAAAATAAAGTACTTATAGATAAAGAAAAGAAACTTCATCTATTAGCAACAACAGATAGTTTAACAGGCTTATTGAATCGGCACGGTATCAAAAGCCTTGTTGAACAAGAAATGAAAAGATTCAATCGAAAACAATACCCTGTAAGTTTGATACTAATTGATATTGATAACTTTAAAGTTATTAATGATAATTTTGGACACCCTATAGGTGATAAAATATTGCAATTATTAAGCAACTCTTTACAGCCAATGATTCGTGATGCTGATTATATTGTTCGATGGGGCGGAGAAGAATTTTTTATCTTAGCTACAGACACGCCATTAGCTAATGCTACAATATTAGCTGAAAAAATAAGGGCGCTAGTAGAAGGGCTATCTCAAGCTGAATTACCACCATTTACAGTGAGTATAGGGGTTGCTCAGTATAATAAACAGGATAGTTTTGATAACTGGTATACCAAAGCTGATAATGCCTTATATAAAGCCAAAGAAGATGGTAAAAACCAAGTTGCCGTAGCAAATGATACTTCTTCTTGAAGCACCGAAACTTTAGCTTTAATAACTTCATCTGCTTTGCCTTTGTCGTGCTTTGTTCGTAACTTGTTCGTAGGTTGACCTGAACGAAGAGAAGCTCAACAATATGCAGCAACAGGTAACATTACAACATATCAACGAATGCTTCATCCTAGCTAAACAGTGCAATTTAATTTTGTTTTTTATGATTACAAATGAAGACGAGAAGAAGCTAGAGGCCGCTCTTAAAGAGCAGCATTCTAGCTGAAATTTCGAACTTAAACAGAGACAGGTAAAGCATTGAAAAATAGGTACTTATTCTTTTCGTGAATTAGCTTACACAAACTACTTTTTTATTCCTTTTAATATCTCTTATGAACAATTGAGAGTTATTAGACTTATATTTCGTTTCAAATAGACTCATATCCTTAATTAAGTCACTAAGCTTTTTATACCCATAGTTTCTAGAATCAAAAGATGAAATATTAGAGATATATGTGCCGACATGTCCAAGATATGCCCATCCATCTGAGTCTTCACTTGACTCTATAGCATCACGTAAGGTGTTTACTAGCTTAGTATCAGCATTTAAGTTTCTTGGTTTATCTCCATTTATCTCACTTACCGTTTCAGTAACCGCAGGATCTAAAAATAAAAACTTAGAACAACTATTAACATAAACTTCACTCGCCTTTCTTTCCCCGTAACCAAGAACGGTCTTACCTTCTGACAATATCCTGGTAACTAAAGGTGTAAAGTCACAGTCAGAAGATACAATAGCAAAAATATCAACATTCTTAGTATACATAACATCCATAGCATCAATAGTTAAAGCTATGTCTGTTGCATTTTTACCTTTTACTAAGTCAAATTGTTGTATAGGTTGAATTGCATGAGTATGTAAGCAATCCTCCCAAGGTTTGATATTGCTTTTTTTCCAGTTGGCATATGCTCGCTTTATTGTGATTGCCCCATACCGTGCTAAATCTGAAATAATCTCGTCTATCTTGGCTGCTGGGGCATTATCTGCATCAATAAATAATGCAATTCTTTCCTTGGACTCTTGCATAATAACTCCTTTACTTCTTTAAATAATTTGTACTTAAATTCATTAATTGTGGGGAGGTCATGCAATAAATATAGAAATAACTTCCAAACATATTGCATAATCCATGCTGATTTAAAATAGGTTAGTGAGTTGGTAACTCATAACAAAGCCTAAACCCTATTTTTACTCCCTTATATTTCCCTGTACTTTCCAATGGCGGCTTACTTCTGATGATGTAATCGTCATTATAAAAACTTTTCAAATTACCTGAACGTACGCAAGTTTCTTCTAGTAACCATTCAGCAAATGAGTTCGACTCCATAAAATTAAGACCGGATTTTGAGTGAAGCTTTGCAGTATTACCAAACCTACATGTCAATTCATCAAAATCAGACCTATAAGGTGGGTGCTCAGGAAACACATTTCCAAAAGGGTCAATAAACTTGAGGTCAGTAAAAACAGGTTGTCTTTCAGTCGGTATTTTTTCCGACTCTCTTAATACTGTATACTCAGATAGCCTTAACAGCCTTACGGGAACACCTGTCTTTTTTTCAAACCAGTTTATATAAGCCAAAACATCAAACCAAGTTACAGTCGCAGGTAATGTACTATCAACCTCATCATTTACAGGTTCTAGGTTATCACCAACCCTATATTCCAAGTAGTCGCTGTTCTTTTCTTTAAAGCAATTTAACTCATCAATCGTGACAAGATTAGATACCATCAATGGTTTACATTCTGCCAACACTTCATGAAACCCAGAAAGTTTAACACTACTTTTTCTCGGTTTTGGAATAAAGTTACCTTCATCTACATGATAACTTTGTAATATTGTGCTTCTGCCAGGGTAACCACTACTTTTATTACCCTTTTCATAAAATAAATTTTCTGAGTTATGACTATCCATAGATCGCCATCCCTGGTACTCAAAATAATGCCAGCGAAGGAATTGGTAATTTGAAACAAATGAAGGTATATCCGATCGCTTTAATGACTTTCCGAATATTTGATGCTCAAAAACCTTATCGCGCTGATTTTTAAATACAAAATCATATTGGCCACTTTCCCCTTTAAGAAAAACTAGTTTATTATTAAAAGGGAGAATATCCACCCACCCTTCACACCCTTGCTCAATTCGGTTTCTAAACAAATCAAACTTGGTCTTCACTAATGCCTTGTCTCTATTTAATGAAGCTTTATCAGTGTTCCCCAGATACAACTCTATTTCGTGGGATTGTTTTACTGGCTTAACTAAAGAATCACCTAGCAGATTAAATGATTGAGGAAGGTCTTTTATAAAGCTACCAACAACGACATCCAATACAGTTCGACCAGCAAATCGTTTATATCTGTCTACCCCTGCTTGCTTTGCTTTATCATCAGGTACGTAACCTTCTTGATTGGCATCTAAAAAATGTCTTAATGGACTTTCATCATAAGTACAATCATGAACAAGGCAGGTATTTGAGTTGGCGATGTTTATATTATGTTCAATGATTTTATGAACATATGAACTATCTGCATTGTAAAGTGAGGTGTTTTTTAAGTTATGTGGACCTGTACGTTCATTAAATGTAAATGACGAAGGTGAACTTTCACCCCCCAGTAACACTTTGAGTTCATCACCTTCGACTACTTTTTTCTGGTGATTAGCACAAAGAACTCGATTGAAGTAATCATCACCATCATCAATAGTGTGCTTATAATCAAAATTGTAGCCTGTGAATATTTTTTCAGGTAAGTTCCATCCTGAAAAGAACAGACGTTCAGAAAGCTCTTGGTGGGTAATATCCTCAAAAAAAGTATCAAAACCTTTTTTACTTTGCTTTAGTAAATCTACTCGTCTTCTCATGCCATGTTTTTTCAAAAATGGAACAAGTTTTGATTCATATGTCTGCTGATACTCTGAAAAACCACCTTTTATGCCAAGCGCCTTGGTAATTGCGTTTAGCAATGTATTGTATTTTATTTTCTCCCTATCGCATTTTGCTTTCTTTGCAGAAACTTTAATACTAGGAGGATCAAGGTTAGCGATTGGTACAATATGGAAGTTATCTAGTGGTAGATAAGAAATTGGTGTTGTGATTTTACTCTTCATTTTAAACCTTTAAATATAATTATGCCCCCTTAGATAAGGTGTACTTCAGGCTAAATGGTTTAAATTGAGCGGAACAATACAAATTTGATATAGGTATATTCTGTTCTTGAGAGCTTTGTTTAGTAGAAGTACTAATACTAACCGCAGGTTTGCCTCAACCCTTTGACTTTATTCTATTAGGTTTTCTTAAAATAAGTCAACACCTTATTGTAAATATTATCATCTAGGATATTGGATAGTTATGTATTTCCCCGTTATTTTAAAGCTGGAAGAAAACTACTAGCGCATTTTTTATTTGGGCTATAGAATCTATTAAAACGCTAGGAAAATGATGGTAAGTCAAGGAATTAAATGACAGCTCAAATATCCGAATCTATTCTATACGAAGGTAAGCAGAGATCTCTTCTCTCATGCCCTTTAGGTGATTACTTTCATCTTTCTTCAAAAGAATCACCTTTTAATGGTAACTGTACTGCATTGTGGAGGGGGTATTTAGGTAACTGGGAAATAACTCATGATAGGTTATACCTCATAAGTCTAAAAGCTGAGTTTGATGAAAATAATAAAACAGTCATGGAAGACATTTTTCCTGGATTCAATAAGCGGGTTTTTGCGCATTGGTATACAGGACAATTACGAATCCCTGATGGCGAACAAATAGAATATATGCATATGGGATTTGGAAGCCAATATGAAAGAGACATATTGATAACTGTTCGACAGGGGGTCGTGGAAAAAATATATGTTAAAGAAAATAGCACGGATGGTAAGTGATGATTTACTTTTTTATTTACCTAGTAATAGGCTTTACATATACATTTGGCGTGATGGTACACCATAAACTCAGTAGAGAAGAGAGTGATGAAATACCTAAGCTCAACGAAAACTCTAGATTTAAAATAATTAAAGAGCTGCTTTCTTCTTGTTTGGCATTAACCGTTGGCACACTAATTTGGCCAATAATGTTATATTTTCACATTGATGGGATTATAAACCCTCCTTACAAACGCGAAGAGTTTTCAGTCAAACAAAGCGATTTATTAGATAAGTTTTGCGTTGGAGAGATTGAGAATAAAGAGGTTATAAATGACCCTTTAAATAGTGTTCCACCATTACCTTTTGGTCATCTTAATTCTGAATGGGAAGAGTTCAAAGGCAAATGCTTATCAACCAAAGAGATTTGGTCATTTAAAGCAGAATATAAAGATTATTCCAACACTGTAATTAAAGTAGGTTATGCCGCAATCAACGAAGAAAACGTAGTATTAACATACTTCATCTGTGAGGATTACTTTAAAGATATCGAGTTATCTTAAACGCGATAATACACTTTATATGTGGTAGCTCAAACTTGATATGACACTTCTTGTTGATAGAGTTCAACTAAATATGACAGGCGGTTGTGCCTATTACGGACGGTCAAGTTAGTGCGCATTGCTGACGTTAATATCAATTTGTTTACCGTATATTTTCTAATGTTTTTTATCATGTTACTAAGAAGCTTTAGTCATATTCAAGTAGTGACAAAAGTTTAAAATATGTGGTTTAAATGTTTTGAAACCATGGGATAGTGCTCAGAATTAAATAAAACTTATGGGATGGTTATTACTGAGAAGTTTCCATATTAGCGTAGCTGTCATAAATATTTCGTTCATTTTTAAGGTTTTTGATGCAAAAGATAATAGACATAGCGGTAAAAGAATTAATAACAATAATTGATTCAAAGAATAATAGTAAAAAAGTTGCGATGCAATTTGTACTTGAGGAACTTGATGCCGCAAGGAATGGAAATGATTTTGTTAAGGATAGAATTAAAAGCTTTTACTTTAATGAAGCAGATTACATCGGGGCAATGCAGCGTAGCTGGGAAGATGTTGATGGCTCTACAGGACCCCAACAATTTTTAGCTTTACTTACTATGCAGCTCATGAAGGAAATCGGCATTGATAATGCTGCTATGGTTAAAATCGCTATTGTTGAGTATATTACTTGCCACTATAAATTTGGACGGTTTTATGTAGATACGGAAATTAGAACCGCGTCAAAACCTCTAAAGCTTTTCGATATTTTAGTTGATGATGACAATCTACTTCATCCAAACTTCAAGCATTTGCTAGAAAGTGAAAATAAGCCTGTACGCGATGTAATATCACTCTGGGCCAGTGGGTTTGAAGATAGAGATAATAAGTTTACTTATGAATTTCAAACGACATTTAACTCATCTTTTTGGGAAGTGTATTTGTACCAATGTTTTAAAGATTTAAACCTTAGGGTCGACTTTTCAAAAGCTAGCCCAGACTTTACTGTTCAAACATCAAGCAACGAAATCATCAATATTGAAGCTGTTACAGCTAATCATGCCCATGACTCAGCGCCTGAATGGGAAAATGAAAAGTTAAAAGACTACACAGAATTATTGAATTTTTCTTGTGTTAGAATTTTAAATGCCATAAATAGTAAGCATAAAAAATACTTTAAGACATATTCAAAATCTCAGCATGTTGAAGGAAACCCATTTGTTGTTGCTGTAGCTCCTTTTGAACAAAACATGTTCTTCATACAGAATAATGAAGCAATTATTCGAGTTTTGTACGGGTGTGGAATAGACAAAGGGTTTTCAGTAGTTGAAGTTCCATTTGTCTTGAAGAGTGAGAAAGTTTCTTTAGATCTTGGTATATTTACAAATGATAAATATAAAGAAATTAGCGCTGTTATTTTTTCTACTATGGGAACTTTTAGTAAGGCTATAACGCAGACGTCACTGGATAGGGATATAAGATCAAGCCGTTATCATGAGCACAGAGGCTTGATAATGGAGATAAAAGAAAATGACAAACATTTTGAAACTCATCTAGATGGATTGCAAATACATCACAATCCTTTTGCAACAAACAAACTTCCAAAAGATGCATTTGATCGTTATGAAGTAACACATTACTACTATGATACTGAGTCGAAAACTATAGATTGCCAACAAAAAAGTTATACCATGATTTCCCGAAATTCATTTGGCTCTCTGCCTCAACAATTATAACTAATAAAAAGTTACTCAAACGGATGCTGTAGTACCACCGTTTTAATGGACTTTATCGATACAAAACCTAATCCGAATACCTTTTACAAAACTAATGTAATGTAGTAAAAGTGATAGTACCGAAGCCATGAGTAAGCGGATACTCCTGGCACGGAAGCGACTGTCATATTTGCTTAAGTTCTGATAATTAAACCTGACAGATCAAGTTAAGACTTATTCAGTTTATAAAGGAACTATTTACCAAATTTGCTTTCCCAATTAATTATTTTACTGACTTCATCTTTCAAATTCAATGTTAACAACTCTTTGTATCTTCCATAGTTTTTTTTAATTTTTTCTTTAACAAAAACAATTATATCAACAGGAATGTTAAAACTAATAGTATCTCGTTTGCTAGCCGGATCAGTCTCCTTTCCTTCCTGGTTTAAATAAGCCAGCCATGATTTTTCTTCGTTACTAAAAGATTTTTCAGGCCAGATTTCAGAAAAATGTAAGGCTAATTTCTTAATTTTCACTGACCTCTCATATTGCTTACAAATGTTTGAAATATTCGACTCACAGGACTGATTATACCATTTTGATTAAATTTGTGATCTAATTGGTCTTATTTTTCATACATTGATATCAGTAGTTATGGCCACACTTGAATCCATTGATTTTAAATCCCTTATAGCAAAAGAAACTAATGGACGAATGCGGGTTCGTTTGATGGCTCTTTCCCACATCAAAGATGGTGCTAATAACACACAAGCGGCACGAAACTTACATATTAGTCGACGTATTGTTAATGACTGGGTTAAAAGGTTTTATGAGCAAGGTCTTGATGGCTTAAAAGAAAAACCTCGCTCTGGCCGACCCTGCGGCCTAGACCAACAACAATTAACTCAGTTAAGTGAGTACATTCGAAAAAACAGCATCAAGGAAAGTGGAGGCCGGCTAAAAGCACAAACGCTTGTTACCTATATTGCTCAAGAATTTAATATCGAGTATACGATTTTTAATGTATATCGATTACTTCATCAGTTAGGATTTTCTTGGATTACCAGTCGCTCTAGGCACCCCAAGCAATCGATAAAAATCCAAGAGGATTTTAAAAAAATTCGAAATGGAAATGATCCTGACGATCCCGTGGAATGTGAGGCTTAAAAGTGTTGACGTATGGTTCCAAGACGAAGCTCGCTTTGGTCAGCAGAATACTACGACAAGGCTCTGGGCGGAAAAAGGAACACGGCCAAGAGCTGTCAAACAACAGCAGTTCGAATATGCCTACTTGTTCGGTGCAGTATGCCCAGCGACTGGTGATACTGAGGCATTAATTGCACCGTGCATGAATATGGATGTAATGGAAAAACACTTAGCATTAATATCTAAGAGAATTCCCGAGGGACGTCATGGCGTTATTGTCGTTGATGGTGCGGCTTGGCATCAAGCTCATTTAGCAGATAAGTTCGATAATTTATCCATCATAAAATTACCACCCTATTCACCAGAGCTAAACCCAATTGAACAAGTATGGCAATGGCTAAGGCAAAACGAGCTAGCAAATAGATGCTTCAATGGTTATGACGATATTGTTGATGCGTGTTCATTGGCATGGAATAGCTTTATATCTGATGTGTCAAGAGTGATGAAATTATGTGATCGAGACTGGATAAAAGTGGGAACTTAATTAATGCAATTGGTATTATACTCAAGAGCATCTTTTACAAGACTTCCTAGCGAAGATCGGAGGCTTTCTTGGTGTTCACTATCTATGCGGGCTTGTCTTGATTCTTTTATCGAGTCGCTGGCACCTAGAAATGCATCTGCTATGTACTGTATTTGTTCTTCTAGTCTAGTAGATTTTGTATCTTTGATTTCAGAATACATATAGCCATTTCGCCCAAATTGAATACGCACATTACCAGTTGAGTGAAAAATAAATTTGTACTGTCGCCAACTATCATCAGACTTTATTTTTTCTTGGCGACGCCTTTCCTTAAGTACAAAGTCTATCCGTTCATCATTGATAATAACGGTATTAACTTGATTGTTAGAAGTGCTCGGTAACTCATATTCCCACTTCCGTTTCTTAAATTCATGCAATAACGAGTTAAATAGGCTGATAGTGCGCTTAACTGTTTCTGACATTACCCCGATACGAAGAACACTCTCTTGATATGGCCAAATATAATCATATTGGTGATGTTTATTCTGACCTTTAGTGGAATATATTTTTAGTGCTTTTTTGCATTCTGGCAAAAGTATTAGTGTAGTTTTTTTCTGCTTTTCAAGCTTAGGTTTAATGGGGCAGGATTTTGTTTTAGTTTTGGGGTTACCTGAATTTAAAACTATTATTAATGTCTTATCTAGTTCTTCAGAAAGTTTCGGGCGTTTAATATCATGGCCCATATTTACCCTGGTCCAGTGGCCTGAAGCTGGTAAAGGGATGCCATGAAGTTTACAGGCTTTAGTTATATCACTGGCATTTACTTTCCAGATTTTAGCTAGAGTTGCTCTAGGTGTTTTCCATATATGATCGAATAGTTCATTTCTAGATATTTCCATGATAAGCCCACTCTCTATTAATATTTAAAGCCAGCATGCTCCTTGAGAATTATTAACCCTCAAGGTGCATACCATTAATCCAATTACACATCAGTTAATTTAATGCCAGTAAGCGTGGATTGAGGAGATGCAATCTTAACTATTACCCCATAGTCGTTCAGTTTTGAGTTACAAGCATTACAAATAGGTGAGTGATCCATTGTTAGCTGTTTACTCGTTTTTGACTCCTTAACTTCTACCATTATTTTTTTAATCCATGTCTTCTTAGGTTCGTCACTTTTCTCGCATAGTACACACGCTTCATTTTGAAATTTAATGTTCATATATTTTCCCTTTCATTGTTGGTTAATTTGAATAGATTTACTTTAACTTACCCAGTTTCTTTAATATCCCGTGGGTTTTTGGAAGTTTATCAATCGCAGTTCTAAGGTAGCTATGGTCATTTATTTTCCTTCCAATAGAGGATATTGATTCACTTTCAACTGATTTTAACTTTGTGATAGCTATGTAAAGCCGTTCGTCCTCAACTTGCCAGTTTTTTTTATATACTGCTGGCTTTAAAGGTTTGGGGAGAAGCTTTTCAATCAAAGACTTATCATTGTTATAAAGCACAAAATATGCTGCTTGCTCTGCTTTTCTTAATTGAGTCCTATTCCAGTCAGGGTGCTCTTCTCTAATTTTGATCAGTTTCTTACAAGCACTGTAAATACTATCCTGGATGCGTATGTGTTTACGCCAAGCTGTCATTAGAGGTTCATTGCAAATAACCTGTTCGACATAACCTATTCCTACCCCTACAGTTTTTGCTATTTCTTCTCTATGAATCCCATATAGTGCTTTACGAATTACAGCCCTATAAGCGTCTTTCGAAAAAGCTTGTGCGTTAGTTGCGTGAGGAATCAAATGAAGCTCGGCAACTCGTCGAATATAGCAATTGCTTTTGCCAATGTTATTATGAATTGCGTTTATACTAAAGCCTTCGCGTAGTAGAGATATTATTTCACTGTCTAAATGGTTACTACTCACAATAGGTTGCGATGTTTCAGCTTTTTGTTGAGGAGGGCATAATAGTTTTGTTGCATCATTATTAGTTAACCAGCAGGCTAATAATATATGCTTTAACGGATGGGCATGGGAGTGAGTTTTTGGTCTTAGTATTCGACCAATAAATTTAAAGTCCTTTAAAAGGAGTGGTACACCAGCACCTTCATGTCCACAATAATCAAGTGTTTGCCAGTACAGACTTAATTGCTCGATTACTTTAGAAATATGAATGAAGCCACCATTACAGCTAATAAACTCTTTTTCATTCAATAATCGATTGTAAGCAACAAAGTAATTAAATTCATTTTCAATACTGAGGTCGAACAACTGAGTAGCAAATGAGGCCAAGGTGCATTGGATAGCTGTACCTTTTGAAATTTGCAATGGTGCAAAATTAGGCAAGAGTAAAGATCTATCTCTATTTCCTTCTCCCATCGCTATATTTTTTAGTAAACATTGGTGCCTATAGCAGACTTCAATCCCTGGAATTTGATGCCTTACATGCCAGTACGGAAATCCAAATTGATTAATATCGTCTTGGGTACATAAAGTGCAAAATTTTAGACCATAAAATGTTTTGAATCTGGAGTGACCAATAGCTGTTTTGAGTATTACTTTATCGTCGGAGCATTCCATCATTGTACTCTTGATAATGGAAGTGTCTGATGGTTGTGAATACTTTAACAAAGGATAAATTGTTTTCTTTTCAATGACTTCATCAGGAGAAAGGTCAAAAAAATCTGCAAATTTATTTATAAACCCCGGAAGGTAGGGGTTTATTCGTTTTTTTCTATTTCCATATATTTGATTAAGAGCAAGGGGTGCTCTATATGCCCCAATTAAAGCATATCTTGCAACCGTACTATAAGGCACCTCATCATCAGGAATTGGAAGATAAAAAGGTGCGCGTTTCATTAGCTGTCATCCAATGAAATTTTATCTCTTAGCCAATATAAAATAATTAACCAATAAACCGGATGTTTATATTTTACTTTATAGTTATAGCCCAGAGTACTTTGTAATATTTTGGGGTGTCTAGACTTAGCCAATGTGTAGAAATTAAATAAGTGGCAACGAAGATCTAGTGGAATATCATTATCCAATTGCTCTTGAAGTGGCTTAAATATAGGATTGTCACGAAACTTTATTTCTTCAGGGATCTCAAGATGTTGTTTAACTCTGTTCTTTAAAATTTGCCCCAAAAGAGGGTTGTTGTTTAGCCGTTCATAAATATTAGAAACAAATGAACTCCATTCCAACAATAATGCTTCATTATCTATGTTTGGAGGAGGAAAGCTATGAACCTGTGGCAGTAATGACGTTCTTAAATCACGCAGCCGTCTAGGCTCGCCTGTAAGCTTTGTTTGGTGAATATAACAATGGGTAACACTTGGTAGTTGATGCTTCACATGCCAAATACTAAAACCACAACGATGAATATCCTCCTTTACGCAATTAGGGCAATATTGCCAGTTGCTTTTAAACCCAAACCGAGTTGGTTCATTGGCAGAAGACATTGTACTTTCACTGATAGTCCTACAGTCATTATAGTCTTCCAAGTCAAAAGAAAGCGCCCATAATGCAAAAGGTGAGTGATTATCAAAAGCAGATGTATCATCAGCAATCTTATGCTTAAAAAACTTAATTGCATCTAAAAATGTTTTATTAATGTTACAGCTTTTGAACGATTTATTTTCTATAGATAAATGCCGAAGCGTATGGTTTAACTTTGCATTTCCTGATTGTAAGTGAATTCGATTTAACCAACTAAATATATGCTCACTTGGCTGTATAGGGCAATGAAATGAAATCATGGGCTTACCACCTTACATTCACCATCAATCACATTTTTACTCTTACTATTAGCCTTAGATGGTAAATACAATTTAGCGTTATCAATAATTTTTTGTTCAGCTTCATCCAGAACATATTTTTCTTCTAAGTTAGCAACCATTTTACGTAATTCAGTTAAGGTTTTTGCTGGCAGTGATTTTTTATTAATGAGGGATTGAACCTTAACAACCAGTTCTGTGCGAACTAATGATGCTTCATATTGAGCAGCCCCCATCAAATCCGTATAGTTTTTACCATTAGTAATCCTTAAGTCTTCAACAGCAGCTTTAATTAACAATGAGCTTTCATTATATGCACGTCTAAATACCTTAATGGTCAATTGTTCTGAGCCATCTGCATTTGGTTCATCGATTGCTATAAATTGAGCATGAATAAAAAGAAAAGTAAAAATGAAAGGTATACCTTGCGTCATTTTATAGATTTCTTCATAAAGCCTCTGATCAGTAATTTCTCTACCTTCATCTGTATTTCTATAAAGTTCTTTAGGTGAATTTGTGTATTGATAACGCCATAGCGTCATAACTAAGCTTTGCCAAATAGGATCATCTTGTTGATAGCGCTCATAGTGTATATCCCCACCCGATGTTAGCCGACGAGAAGCGGTAAACGTTTGAGTTATAATTGGAATGGTGTCCGGGGTTCCAATTAATACTAACCCCATGCTCCATTGCTCAGCTAAACTGCTAAAAAAATTAAGAAACTCTTCATCACCGCCTGCTTTCGCTACGGATAAATTTTGCATCTCATCAATGACAAGAAAACCAAGCTTATAAGTTTCAATAATAGTTCTGAAAATAGCCTCATAAGTTCTTATTTGAGTATTTTCACCGTTATCAATAGAGAAAGTAGTGCCAACGCAAATATCCACTTGCTCTAAAAATAAATGACATAAGCTTCTTCTAGCTGCGTTCGAAGGAATTTTGATATAAATCCAGAGTATTTGGTTTTGTTCAAATCTTTCACCGTTATATTCTGTATGATCGATAACTTGCGTAAGAGAGTGCAAAACTCGTTTGATCTTCATTGTTTTCCCAAAACCACTTGGCGCGGTTATGAGTAGACTTTCACCAATAGTACTTTGCCATGCAGCATTCATCTGTTCTTTTAAAAGTAGGTATTCGTATTGTTTTCCAACGACTTTAGTATCGAAGCAGTTTCTCTGTGCATAAGTGCTAAATAGCATTCTCCACAAAGTCTTATATAAATTGTAATATTCAATTTCTGGTACTACATATCGATATAGCTCTACTATTTTGACCTTACGCATATGTGCAGATTCATTTTTATAAGTTTCATCAAAACTTGGTAAGTTCATGATGAGTCCATAATATGCTTTAATGTCATACATATCATGAAGGGCTTCGACAAAGGGGTTACCATGATATTCTTCAGGAATATCTTTTCTATATGTAGCTGGGAACCTTATGACTTTATTCATGATTCATCTCCTTTAGTATATTTTCTAAAACATCATCCGATGATTTTGCATCTGTACTTGAGGGTTCATCAGCACTGCTCTCGACATTTTCCAATAAAATTTTTATTTCAGGTTGCTCCTCATCGGTCTGGACTTCATCTGGTTTCTCAGGGTTTGAGTTTATTACTCGATTGAACATCTCATTATCGATAGAATAACTTTCAGCAATTTGAAGCTGAGTTGCAGTTTTGGTATCAAGCAATGGAGATTCTGAACTAGATTCAATAAAATTTTCTCTAGTCTTAATCGCTTGTTTATTAATAAATTCAATCTGTAAAGCGGTATCATTTCTTTCAACCACCATTTCGTGATTATGCATTTGTTTTTTCGCTGTATGTGCAGCCCAAGCTGATTTAAACTCAGCATGGGTTAAATCCTTATAACGCTGCTGATTGGAATGAATCTCTCCTACAACTAACTCACCGTTAAGCTCTATCAATATTTTACTTACTGTTGAGCGAATATATCGACAGGAAAGTACTGGCTTAACAGTGTTTCCGGTAATTTTGTCTTGTATTTTTTTTGTTCTAACATCAGTGCACATATAGTTTAAAGTTGTTCCCTTGAGGTGAAGGTGAGTTCTATGAACTGTAAGCTCCCCTACTTCAAGCAGGCTGAGATAAAGCGTGCGGAGTGACATTTTTTTCCTTAAGTAATAAGGACGATTTTTCATCCCCCAAATCCAATAATCCCGGCACACATCTTTAATGCCATCTCTCATTGCCTCAGCTTCAAGGGGGTAATCATCTTTCCAAATACAACGGTTATGATAAATTGCATAAATGATAAGTATTTGTTGAATTTCTCGTGGTGTTAAAGAAGCTGTTTTTATTGGTAATTGACGATTACGTCCAATTAAACCGCTATACTGAAAACCCGCTAGCTCTTCATTTCGCATCATTGCATGAAGCATATGAAAACTTGATTCAACAAGTCCTTTATCATCTCCAGAGTACGCTCGACTATATCGAACAATTATTCCTAAGTCCTTGCCTACCGATTCACTGATTTTGTTTGCAAATTCTTCATTGTCGACAAATAACATTTGTGGAATTCCACTTTCAATCCAATCATCATCTAATAAATTCAACCCCCATTCTTGGGCAACGACGACCTTATCGCGAAAAGTATTTAATAATGCTAAACGTGCTTCATACCAACTCGCTTTTCCACTTGCTATGTGTATTCCAACATAAGCACGAGTATAAACATCTCTCACAACATATAATGTGACCTTACTGAGTCGAACACGCCTGTCGTATGGAGAAACTATCTCAATATCTATTTCCGTAGAATCCATTTGAAATATTTCGCCTGGACCGCGAGCGTAATACGCTACATCACCAGTTCTACCAGCGAAATTTGACTTGTGAGTAGCGTGCTGTCTTCTTTTCGCATTGATGTCATTACGGGTAAGCCCAAGTGCGGTAGGTAGCCAGTAATAAAGTTGCCCTATGGTTATTTGTTCATTGGGTGGTAAAGGAATACTCTTTCTCCTTGAGCCATCAGGTAAAGTTTTCCCCTTAACACGGCAATATTCTTCATCTATCAATTTATCAAAGAGCTTTTTCAGTGATTTTAATTTTTTATTTACATAATGTTCATTAGCCATTTTTCTAATTTTTGCTATGTCATTACTATCGACATTTTTTCCAATTACACCTAATGATGCCGTACTTCTTTCTGCTCCTACTTTTTTCCCTCCTGGTTTTGCAGAGTTTGAGTGTCTTCCAGTTTTTGGGATAAGAGAGTTTACATACCTTCCGCCTCTAAAATATTCGTTTAAATATCGTTGGACATTGGTTCTTGTGGTTTTAAACTCTTTTGAAATTCTAGCTATGACACCTCGACCATGAATTGGGTAAAATAATTCATCCTCAAAATCAATAGCCTTTCGTACAATGTTAAATCGACGGTCGCGTTCAATTGCTGAAGGGATCATGTTGCCTTTTTTGTCATAAAGGTATTCTTCAGGTACGTCTTTGTATGACTCCAACGCTAATTCATCTAGCGTTATATCCCCTTGAGCTATTTGGGCTTCAATTAGTGCTAGATCGAACTTCTCAGGTTGTCTATCAGGACTTTTAGTTGCAAGTTCACCAACTGTATAATATGGCAATAACCAAATATCACCTCGATGTTTAAATACAGCAACGACAACCATTACTTCAGATATCAATGACTCCATGTTTCCACTGACTGGTTTTAATAACGTTTCATAATTAAGCATGAGTTTTAACTCCCAACATATAAGGAGAATACTCAGGATAAAGTGGCACTTTTGGATCTGACGAAATATCTGAAACCCAAAATGCATGTTGCATTAAGGTAAATGACTCTATGAAGCTAATATGGAAGGTTTCGCTTAATTGCATTATAAGCATTGAAATTGGCTCATAAGGAGCATTTGTTATTATTTCAAAAAACTGACTGCGCCATTCGGTATACAATGCTTTTAAATGTGTTTCTAATCTCGCACCTCGAAGTACGCGAAGAATATTTTGTACTTCTTCAGTTTTAACCTCCTTATCTGTAACAATGAAATACTCATAACCTAAAGATTCTGCAAGTACTCTTTCCAAAGCGAATTTTTCTTCAGTCCTTTTATCACCGATTAAATAGCTAGGCTTTACGCTGATTGCACGTTTTTTTCCTGAAAGTAAAGTACATAGAAAATCCCAGGTAATAACCGTATCTGTTGCACTCCATGTATACGTTGGGTGTTTTATTTTTAGCGCTTTTGCAAACGCTTTTGATTTTTTGACATTTGTTTCTGGGTATTGCTCTTTTATATCTACTACTGTTGGATCGTGTAGGAGCAGAACCAGCTTAAAGGTTTCGTTATTTGATAGCGTATGATAAATGCGCCCTGGATTTATAGGGCAAGGGAAACGTGTCTTTATACCTGAAGAAGTGACATCTTGAGTCCTAAGAAAGGCTTCATATTCCCCGCGTTCTTCAATCTTTTCAAAGTTTTTTACCCAACCATCTCTTTTAGATTCGTTTGTTCGTACCCTTGTTTTCCCCATTCCCATACTTGTGAACTCCTATAAATAATTTGAATCACTATTCATTATATTTATAGGTTTTAGCTAATCAATACTAAAAACCTAATAAAGCCAATATTTATATCAGTTATCTACTGTGATAACCTGTCTATGTGGTACACATTGCGTACCACATGTGATTTTTAATTCCTTATTTATCAATCACTTGCGTTTGGTGTCATTGATAAATGCAAGTTTGAACACAAATCAACAATAAGGCGGTATTAATTGTAACTTAATGTTTCTGTTTACATGCAAGTCAACAATGAGACACCTGCGGAGCAATTTAAACAGTGTGTTGCATCGAATGGTTGAACTCACAGCTCAAACTTGCCGTTATGATGTTAAAATTTAATGGTAGCTTACTGGCATTAAAAATCTATGTACTATTAGCTAACAGTTGCTTTAGCTTGTTAATAATTTCACTATCTTCAACATAAAACATCTCTGAGCACTATGATTTTGAGGGGGTAGCATTAACAACGAGTTGAGCTAGCCGCAGATCAGGATATTTATTCCAAATTCTCGCTAGAATTTCAATCATTTCTATTTTTTGGTCCGGAACCATTTGGCACAGCTCTTTTACTCTTAAATCGACATTTTCTTCATCAATCTCCCTTTCTTAAGAGTCGTCATCATCGATATCTTTGTTGACCTTTATTTCTGGCAAAATGCCACTTGCCAATCCTTTTTGCTTAATAATGATTTCACGTTCAGCCAAGAAATCATCTGAAACAGCATCTACTTCATTAAAATAACTATCCCAGCTTTTCCCCTCATAATCGTTGATTAAATCAGCAAGTTGGTGAAGATCATTTCCTTCAGCGCTATGGTATTGAGCATCCCAAAGTTGTTCAACGCGCTTTAGCGCAACAGTTAACTCTTCTCGGTTCGCTATTCTATTTGCTAACAAAATATCTCGTGCTTTAATTCGTAAATCACTGGCATGCTTTTCATTATCAGGCTCAATAATACTTAAGCTATCACCGCACATGTCAGCAAAACATTTCTGACATAAATCGATACTAAATTGTTTACCGTCACCGTGAAGGGAGCCATAGCCGCAACGATGCTCAATACTGATAAATTCATGAAATTCGTAATCATCTTGTGTTGCTTGCTCACCACAGTCGTCACAAGTTAATTTAGAAATAACTTTTACAACTTTGTCTTCAAAATTTTGCATGATTATCCTCTGATTTCATTTGTTTCTGTAATAACATTAATTTTTCAGGATTCTTCTTTGCAGACAATAAAACAAAACCATCTTCGTTTAATAAAATGCATCTCTTCAGCGGGTGATCATCATTATCTAATCGTCTTAAAATTGAAATTAGATCGCGTTTAAACTTCGAAAGTCTCAAAATCTGACAACTCAAATTAAACATTTCGCAACTGTTTTTTTGTTTTATTTTGAATTCAATAAGATCACCAACCTCGAAATAAGCACTTAATTGTTCTTTTGGCATTGGAAGTAACACAATGCCATCATCAGCAGTTTCAAGTGCTGTTGGGCAATTTGTCATTTCGACTTCAAAATTTTTATTGAGATCGTCGATTGATGTTACTATTGCTCTTTGTTTTATATTTTTCATTTGTGCATTACTCAATGTATTATGCGATCATCATTTTGTTGTAATGCTTGTCTCATCTCTAAAATCTCCACAGGTGAAGATAAACGATGTCGCATCACCACGAATTCTGCAAATGATATGTCGAAATTTTCAGGTTCATTATCTGTTACGTAGCAGTTTCCACTCTTTGTCATAAATTCAAAGTCATTTTGTGATTTGATTTTTGATGTTATTACACGAAAATTTGGTTCAAAACGATTTGTGTCATCGTTGATTACAATGCCGAACAACATTTGACCTAGTAATTTTTTTTCACCTTTTTGAAAATCAAATACTGATAAAATTGTTGCGTCTTTTAAAAATGTTTTCATAGTTTATTGTCCAAAATTTTCACACTGCAATGTGGTGTTTTAAGTGTGCTTTTCTCTGATAGTTTTTAACTTTTTGCATTGGGGCGAATTTTTCTGCGAAGTTCACAACATCAGCTTTACTTTCAGCATAGCGATTCTCATAAACTAGAAATACACCGCAAATATCGCTCCACAGCTCATATTTGTCTTTTAATAACCAGTCTATTTCGCCAATGTTTGAGTTGTGATGTATTAATGAGAGAGCACTTTTCAAATACCAATAAGAAGCACTATTACTGATGACAGGACCATGATTGACATGAATAGCACTAAATGAATAACCGCAGAGGGCTGATGATATTATGCAGTGATGATGACTAAGGTATTGATAAGTTGCTTGTATAATTAGATCTTTTTCAGGGTGCTCTGATAAATGAAATAGAACCCCCTTATTCAGTCTCGGCCAAATAGTGTATCGAAGCTCGCTTTTAAACTGGATGATATGCTGGAACTCATCATCAATGCTCTGACGAAGAACTTCTGGAATCAAGTGAATCAGTGAGATATGCATATAATGAAGTCCTCGTTGAATAATCATTAAATCATAGCTCTTACCCATTGATTTGAAAAAGATTTTAGTGGAATAAAAGGAGGGAAAGTAATGACTCGATATTCTTTTACAAAAAATTATGATATCGTCACTATGAACAGGTCAAGAGTTTGAAAAATATATATTTTATGGTTTATTAAATCATTTTATTTAATAAATATTAAAATAAAGAAGAGTTGTATTTTTATTCCTTATATTAATGATCATTTTAATAAGTAATGGCTTTTATTGTTTCTGAAGTAATGGCTTAACAATGAGCTTTTCTCTAATAAATAACCCTACCCAAATACCAACTAACATACATAAAACTGCAACGGCTCCTGCGGGTGAAAAAGTTGGTAACGCTAGCAGCAGTTGAGTGTCATTTCCTCCTAGCGCCAAGGACGCTCCTATACCCATAAAAGTGCCTGCCATAATATGCAATGACCAATCCTTCCAACTAGACTTTATTATTTCAAATTTTTGGGTATACCAAGCAGCAGTAAACATCCCAGTAAGTAAAGCAACAAACAAAAAATAACTCTCTTTTGGGGGCCATAAACTACTATCAGAGTTTACTGTCGCATGACTTATTTTATGGAGAAGACCACTTGGTGGCCATTTAGGGTCAAAGAGAAAAACAAAACCTCCAATAAGGCCAATTGCCATCATTGTTAGCCATAACTTTCTTCTTTCCTTATCCCCAATAAATGCCCAAACCAGTAACGCAATTGATAGAGCGATCAAAATTCCAATTGTGATATCAGACGAAATTATGAATTTATTATGACTAATTGATGGGTTCCAGTTCGCTAAAATAGTCCAACCGATTAACCAACCAATAATAGTGAAGAGCATTTTTGAATCTCCTCTAGATAGCTTACCTAAAGTTGAAACACCACAGCCTTGATTAAATGCAGTGCCAAAGCCAAATAATCCACCTCCTATGGCAAACCAAATGCTGACTTCAAATGTCTTAAAGTTTGTTGGAATATCAGCAAAAGAAGTAAAAAACATCGCAACCCAAGACAAAACACCACTGAACAATATCGCGATAAGGAATTCAGGCTTACCTTTTTTTAACTCGTTTACACCTCTGACCATGCACAACCCAATGAATTGTGCCAAATAGCCAATAATACAAACTAATAATAACGTCACCGATAACGGCATTGCCACTCGCCCCTTTTCTTATATGTACTGATTATGGACCATAACGCCTGAATTTATTGAATCACAAGAATAAATCCTCACTTACTCTATTTGTTTAAGATCATGTTGTAGTCCATAAGTGCAATTTATTACAGACATTCGATTAGAACTATAGCATTATACATATGTGTATAACTGAGGTTTTCCTACTTATTAATCATTAAGTTATAGGGCTATCTTTATAAGGAGATAAAGTGAATTTACAAGACGCGTTAGGCGTATTATCAAGATCTTCAAAATATTCTGTATCTACATTACGAATAGACAACACTGTAGATGAACTACAAGCGCTAAAAGATCACCTTTATATTACCCCCGATATTCAGATCGAATTTGAAGGTGCATTAGAAGATGCACTGAAGCGACCGCACACTAATAGCATTATTTGTTTATGCGGAAGCTCAGGTGATGGAAAATCTGAAATCCTGACTCAGTTATATAAAAGATTTAGTAACTCAATTGATTTCCATTTAGATGCTACCCATAGTAATAGCCAGCATAAATCAGCTATAGATTGTTTAGATGAAAAATTTGATGAGTTTAAGCTAAGCAATAAACCTTTAGCTATCGGCATAAACATAGGCATGCTTCAAAAGTTTATTAAACAAGGAAGTGAGCGGCATAATGATATCAAAGAGTCTTTTGAAGAATACTTTGAAAATAGACATATAAAAGGCTTTGAAGCTAAAGCGGTTAGCTTTTATGATTTCGAATGTTATCCAAGATTGAATTTCTCATCTTCAAAAATAACCTCTGATTTCATATCTAAATTTTTAGCAAAGCTCACGGAAGAAACACCAAATAATCCCTTTTATAAATATTACCAATTAGAAAATAAAACTAGTTCTTACGTGGCGAAAAACTTTGAGGTTTTATCATTATCTTCATTCCAGAATAAGTTAATTGAACTATTTGGATTATCGAGGCTAATGGAAGAACAATTCCTTATCCCCCGAATTTTTGTAGATTTTATCTATCAAATCTTAACAATGAAAAATATAGATGGAATTATTGGGAATGTGTTTGCTCGTTTTGATAATGAATTTAGTCGATGTTTTACTAAAGTTGACCCTATTAATGTACGTAGCCAAGCACTAGACAACTTTTATCTTGAATATACTACTCAAACTTTATCCTCTGAAGTGCAAGATGATATTAATACACTTTCATCTTTGATTAGCTTTACATTAACTCCTGAAGGGGTTGTACGAGCTGCATATCTCTTAGGAGAAGAAGCATTTAAATCATCATTAGCTGATTTCTCAAAAGAATCATATTTACAAGAATCACTTACTAATTATCTGAATTTAATTAGTATATTCCAAAAAGGTGAACTAACCAGTGAAGACGAAGATTTATGTTTAAACATTGTCGAGGAATTAATTGTTAATTCTGCATTGAACTACTCTAATAGGCTTTTACCTTCAAAGGTTGATGGTTTTATCGTTAGTAGAAAGCTAAAAGATTATTCAATCTGCAACAAGGTAAATATCCAGGCCGACATAGAATGGATAGAAACCCATCAATTAACATCAATCGACAAAATTCCTATTCCGCTAATCATAAACAATGAACCTGTTTATATATTTAAAATTGATTTCAACACTATGATTCAAGCTGTTTATATCTCGAATGGCTTTAGACCTAACCGCCAAAACTTAGAAACTATTGCTAAATTTGATGAGCTTATTTCACATATTGTAGACCGAACTATAGAAACTGAATCAATGAAATTGATAAGCAATAATAAAACTATATCTATTAGTAAAAATAGACGTAGATATACAGTTGAGGTATAGGAATGGAACATTTTAGTACTATCGAATCTTCTATATTAGATGTTGAGAAACTTATAGAAAAAAATAATGATTCAGCATATAGCAATGTTGCAGATCAGTTCTTACCCATTGGCCCTCAAACACTTAAAGATCATAAGCTAGATTGGGATCGCGTTTATCAATCACTTATAGAAAATTTATTTCAATTATCATTAGGAAAAAGAGACAGAGAGCACCTTAAAGAAGAAGTATTAGAATCTTTTCGAAATAGTAGAGATACCCGTGAATTAGTCGATGTTTTTGATGAGCTGTACCTATCTTCCAATGCTATAAATAACATCACCCCTTTAGCATACCTGGTGAGTAACAAAGAAACTTTAACGTCTAGAACCAAAACAATGATCAATATTGTACAAGGGTTGTTAACGTCACCTTTAAGTGACAATTTAATATCTAGTGGAAATAACCCGCTTGAGTCATTATTGATAGAAAAGATTCAACAGCTTTGTAAAACTAAAACTTTCAATGAGGATGGTGTTACCTATTTACCATTTTTAGCTGATGCATTTTCAAAAGATATTAAAACACTAACAAAAAATCCCAGCTATTTCTTAAGTGAGTTAGAAGGCTTTTTAAATATTTATACATTCTTGTATTTAACTCAATTAACCAAGCATCTTTGCATTCCGGGTCATAGATATCAAACGCCTACCGCTAAGCCCCTTTATTTCATATTAGAAACAGAGAGGGCAAGTAAAGAAAGGCATGAATGTAACCAATATGGTTACGATCATTTATTTAGCAAAACGAGTGGAATTTCTTTGTATCTTTTTCCTTATTTAGGTTATTTGAGTCGGCTATCAAAAGAGCCAAGCTGGATGTTAATTAATAATAATAATCTCTCTCCAAAAGTAAATCAGTTCAATCAATGTATAGGGCAACTATTTGATGAGGGTTATAGGCATGAAGACTCACTTCAGGCAGCAGTTAACTCCGGACTAAATTTACAGAAACAAATATTCGACAAAACATCAAGAAAGGATGCAAATAAGAAAGTTGTTGAAATCTTCGAGAAAAAATTCGCAGCAGAATTTATTACTGATAGAAAGGCTGCTGGAAAATATTTTGTTTTAAATTCTAACATGTTATTGCTACTTACCAATCTAGTAATAAGCGGTTCATCTGAAAGTCAGCTTCTTATTGATGATGTAATTGAAGGTTTTAAAGAACGTGGCATTTGGTTGGATATAAAGTCCAAGAAAGCCTTATTAAAATTCTACGAAAATGTAGGAAATATCGAAAAATTAAGTGACAGCGGGGATGCAGTCTATGTCAAAACTACCATTTGAAGAATTTTTAGCTGGGTTGTTTTGTCAATTTATAACAACGTCAAATTCAATAGATACTAAATATCATTTTATCAGTTCTAATCCGACACAATCACTTCAGTTGTATAACGGATTTAAAAACTTAAATTTTAAACCTCTCGTCGTTGGTAATTCTACGTTGAATTATGTAGAGACTGAAAACGGTAAAAAAATTATTGTCATGCTGCACCACACAGGTGATCAAGATAATAACTCTAATCATGAAGATTATATTGCTGGCATTAGGGATGCGCTGAATGATATTGAAAATGCTATCTTATTTGTAATAAACAATAGCTCATTAGAGACACTTACATCTACATTTACCGATGTAAGTGTAAGCAATAGTGTGTTCACACCTAGGTATGTAAATGATGCATTAATAGAGCATGGTAAAGGAATTAAAGACGAATTAATTTTTAGATATTTGGTCACAAGCACAGAACAAAAAATTAAAGACCAAAACCTAAGTATTTTTGGCTATGAATCTCTCTATAAATCGATACATAAAGAAAGAATTGACCTAAAGGAACATGGACTTTTTCCAGAGCCAAGACTATCAGACATTAGTAATGAAAAAGAGCTTAAGAAAGAACTAGATAAAAATGCTAGTTTGTCAAAAATAATTCGCGATAGAGTGCATGATTTTGGAGAAGAGCCTGTTGAACTTCAGAGACAACTGGAAGATAAAGGCTTTAGTGAGCGGTTCATTAAAGAACAATTTACTGGTAAAAATAAAAATGAATATAAAGATAGAACCTTTTCAGAAATAGAGACTGAAATTGAGCGGAATAGAGATAGAAATCTAGATCTTGTTGATATCGAGATTAATGGAGTTAAACTCGAAGATTGGAAACGACTTTCTGAAACAGGTGCCGCCAGAAAAAGTATATCTTTAGTAGGTGAAGTAGCTCCTGGTATTATTGAATTAAAGATAAGAATGACAAGAGGTGAGCCTGCACTAAAACAAGACCAGATTACTCCTCATGGTGATCTTAAGAAAAATCAAGTTACCATAAGTACTTCTAATCATGAACAACATTCAACGCTTAATGTAAAAATACCATTTGAAGGTAAACCTACTTTCCTGCAATTAAAGCTTAAAAGACCTTCCCAAAGAGAGTGTTTTCAATTCAACTGTTGCTTTGTAGAAAAGGAAACTTTCTACTTACAAAACTTTTTTGAAAAATTAGAAGTTGAAATAAAGAGAAACAAAGGCAAACTCATTCTGGAAAATGTTCAAGATAAAATAGCCCTGAATCCAGAAAACCTTCATATTCATGATTTTACAGCTTCTGAAAGCGAAATTAATTGTGAGGGCATAAAGGAAATTGACTTCAGGAAAAACGGTGAAGAAGATGTCTTAGGTGATTTTGAGTTAGTTTTAAATGACTATCACTTACCCATTACCATTACGGGCACAAAAGTTATTGAAAGTGTCAAACTGCCCAGCTTATTTGATAGACAACGAAGTATAGATATATTCGATAATGACAGAATACCTAAGTATAAACCTTCAAACTCAAGAGTTATTATCAGTGGAAGAGAGAAGGAACTTTCAGTAAAAGCGAAAGAGCTGTGTATTGATGAATATAAAATTATCAACGAAGGTGTTTTATATTTTGACGATACACTTTCCAATGCTTTGTATTTACAGAGCATAGAGATTGATTATCCTGAAGTAGCGCAAGCATATAAAGCACTATTTGCATGGTTAACAAAAAATGAGACCTTATTATCTATTACTAATTGGCCGCCTGAGCTACTTGATTTAATTGAAACAGCGCTTCTCAGTATTAAGTATGAATTAGATAATATTCCTCAAGAAGCATTGAGCCAAAGAAGTCGTAACTTATTAAAAATAGGAATGATAAAAAAGGGAAGTGAAGAGCTTTTCAGTCCTTTTCATCCTGTTTGTTTGTCATATGCTCTAGAATTTGCCAAATTAAGAAGTATAGATAAAGAAAACTCTTTTAGTCAGGTTCCGCCTACAACTGTTGATAAATTTAATGCTGCGGGTCTCCTACCTGTATTATTTGATGAAAGTGAAGGGTTTGTTAGAACACAAGCATTGGGAAATAACAAACTCTGGTTAGAAGTCGTCCTGCAAAAAGACTCCGGAAATAGCTATATTTCATCTTTAGTACACGAGAAAATTCAAGACTTTATAACATGCTTTGATATGTTATTTCAGCAGAGTAAAGATGCGCCTTTGATTATAAACTCAATAAATAACCAAAAAAATACGCACGTTTTCAAGGGAATTTTAAACTACTATAAAAAAACAAAAGATAAGGCGAAGAAGATACAAATTAATGTATACGATGAGCAATATCATTTCACTGCATTTGAAGAGTTTTCTGAAACAAGAAAAATTGAAGAACTACGTGAGTTAGTTCGCTTAAACAGTTCAGATAAAGAAGCAGTTTTGGATGACCTAATATTCAAAATAAGGAAAAATGTCACTATTCATAAAGTAAGAGAGTTTACTGATTATGATTATGCACATTTAAGCTTTTTCAAAAATAATGAAGAAGTTACTCTACGACCAAACAATGTAAATGAAGGTAAATCAGGCATTGTATGTAATGGTGTTTTATCTGGTGAAGCTTCTTATTTAGAAAATGAAGTTTTCTATACTGGTTTTGGCTTGAAGAATGTAAAAGCAAAAAACATATCCGTTAGTTTAGCCTCCCTATATAACCAGTTACTTTTTGCGTATCGAGATAAGTCGGCTAAATACATAAAAGGCAATGTACCAGTACTTGCAGTTAAAGATACGTTTAGAGATAAATTATCTAAGTCATATGATTCAAGTTTATGGACTTGCATCATTGACCCTAAGGTTACTCTAGAGTTTTTCGATACCAAAGATACAATATTAATCCACTATGCTGACCAATACACTAACTCAGTAGCCTATGACGCTATAACGGTGTCCTCTCGTGTTGGCCTTTATAAAGATTTATTACAAAGCCAATCTGATGAGTTAATTAATTCTTTTAATGCATTAAATGGGCAATGGTTATTAAGCATTGTTAAAGAATCTGGTAAGAAAAAAACGGAAAACACCAAAAAACAAATAAAGGAAAAGCAAGGGATTGTTGCAGCGTATAAGTTTTTATCTAGTTTACTTATCACGAGTGATATTACCTGGATTCCTCTATCGGTAGGTGAAATGCTTAGAGTCACGGGCAATCTTGGCTTAGAAATTAAAGATAATGATTTTTCTGCTCGATTGCATAATAAAACTACAGGCGCATTATCTGATGATATTTTGTTTGTGGGAATTAAAAATGATCAACTTGTATTATTACCTTTAGAAGTAAAAACAAGAAAGAAAGGAACTGATTTTACTAAGGCTGTAAAGCAAGCTAAAGCATTAGCAGAGCATATGAAGCGCCTACTTGAGCCAAAAACATTTAAAGGAAAAGTGTATCGTTCACTCTTTATTCAACAAGTTTTAACTCAAATTGATAAGTTTGAATTATATAATGTTTTTCCAGAAAGTTATTTTTCAGATATACGTAATAACCCTGACTCTTTGTTACAAGGTGATTATGAGATTTGTGACCTATCTAACTACCCTGAAGGAATAGCGCTAGCTGTCAATGAAGGTATGGAACGCTCTCGAATTGAGAGTGAGTTAGATGAAGAGGTAAACGTTTTAAAACTTCGTTTACCTCACGAATTTGTCAAAATGATCCATGAAAACTCTATTGGGGAGTTGTCTAAAAAATACCAAAAGCAGTCTGATTATCCAGAAATAAGTAAATTAAGTTTACTTAAAAGCAAACTGACTACTTTTATCAACCAACCCATAGAAGTTAAAGGCACTGATGTCGTAACTTCTCCTGCAAATGTTGACGATAACACAAATACAACACCTCAAGATGATGTAGGTACAGAAGCTGCACAAGATAACGTGGCAAAATTTGATTATCCAGATCACTTAGCAAGTATTGTAGAAAAGTTACTAAGCCTTTATCAAAAAGATATAACTATTACAGATGTCTTATCATTAACCGAAAGTGATTTAGGTCGTATTGAAAATTTTGAGTCCTCAGCTATATTATCTTTTTATCGTTTAAAAGAAGTTTTAACAAGTGATAAAACCGAAACCAATATAGAACAACCGATGATAGATGACGATTCATCTAAACTGAGTTGCATCAACGTTACTAATGAATATAGAGCTTTAGTTAATACCCTACTTAAGGAGTTTGGTGAAAATATAACGGTAAATCAAGCTATGGAAATAGGGGTGCCGTCACTTGAAAAAATCAAATTTTTTGGCAAAAATAAAATTAAAAAGTTTTTCGAACTCACCAACCACTTAAAGCAAGGTTCTTTCTCAATAAGCCATCAAGAAGGCAGCCCTCAACAAATAGAAAATTTTGATCTACCGTTAGACGAACTTGAAGAACATTTAATTAGTGATCTTCATAATTACTTTCTACAAGAAAAATCACGAGAGAACGATATTCTCTCTCGTCGTTTAGGTGTAAATTGCGATAACGAAACCCTTGAAGAAATAGGGTTGATTTATGACGTGACTAGAGAAAGAATTAGGCAAATTGAATCAAAGGCTAAAAAGAACTTTATCGCCAAATTAAGTATTTCACCGAAAGTTATATGGGCAATTACCAAAACTAATCTTAGTGAGTTAAGAGCACCTTTATTTCCTTTACTTCGAGAGTACTTTAATACAAATAAAAGCTTTTATGCATTCTTAGAAGTTTGTTGTGCATTAAAAGAAAATGAAATTAGAAAAGTCACATCTCCAAACTTGAATAAAGCAGTATTTGAAGAGTTTTGGGTATGGAATAAGTCTCCGGCCAATATTGAAGACTTATCTTGGTACTTACATGAAAATATGAATATCGAGTTAGCTGTCGCTGAGAACCAAATTTCTATTTGGGTTGAAGAAGGTATTCTTGATAAAAATGAAGAAGAAATTAAGCCTCTTGCATTATCGAAAGTACCTGGAATAACCAATGCTCTATTAGACTTTCCAAATGGTGATATATGGCAAAATATTCAAAATCATGCGAATACAAAAAAAATTACCTTAAGTGAATTTTTCACAGATAGACCTGAGCCTAGTTTAGGGTATGGAGCAGATAAAGAATATTTATATCAAAGTGCTCGTGGCACATATCGTCACCTAGCTTACCTCAATACAAGTGAGGAAGATAAACAACGGGTGCTAGACATAGTACTTTCAAAGCTTAATGAATATAAACACGCAGGAAGAGAGTCAGTAAATTTATCTGTAGATATATATCAAAGACTTGGCCTATCTGATGATTACTTTATTGTTAGGCATATTATTAGAGCCTATGGTGAATCTAAAGGTATATATTTTAATGGAAAATCTGGAGCTGATACGGTTAGTTTAGCTGCTAACTTTAGTTTAGCCTCTCAGAAAACCGTATTAATTGATCTGTTTAAGCAATCTTTGAAGCCATTATCTAAGAGAGACGTTGCGTCAAAAATCAGAAGTCAATCACTTGGCCATGCTTCGTTTTATTTAGATAAATTGTTGACTGACGGAGATATTGTTCGAATAGACGAAATGCATTACTCACATATAGATAATGCGTTTGTTGGAGTGGACATTGAAGGCACGTTAAATCTAGCTTTTTCTTTCATCAATAGTGAACCCAGAATTATTGAAGGTGAAAAAGTACAGTCACACCTTAATAGACATTTAGACAAGGAATATAACAAGTATTTTTATATTTCATTGCTGAAAGCCCATGCAGCAGTATTTGGTAAACAGTATTACTTCATTCAAAACCTTATTTCTAACACCGAAATTGAATATACAGGATTATCTGATATTTGTAGGGAAGCATTGGATAATTCGACTAACCGAGAAGCAGCGTTGGTATTGGCTAGAGAAAAATTATGTGTCCATGAACATGTGCTGAAAAGATGTTTTGATCAAGTATCTACAGGAAATGGCGATAATATAGCTAGCGCCTCACGAGCAAATGATAACAAACCCTTAGTCCCCTCAAAAAATATAGGAATAGAAACTCCTTCTTCTAAGGAGGTCACAATTAAAGAAGTTATTTCTTCAACACAGCCTCAAGAGGTAAATATTGAAAGCAGCAGAATTCTAATTGGGCAAGCTATAGATAACTTAAAACCTATTTATTGGGAGTACGGTAATAAAGAGTTGGCTAATAGGCATTTAATTGTTTTTGGCCGCTCAGGACAGGGTAAAACTTATTGTATCCAAGGGCTTTTGATGGAGATGGGCAAACATCAACTAAACTCTATGGTAATAGACTACACCAATGGATTTTTACCAGAACAATTAGAGCCAGAATTTAAAGATAAAGTACAACCGAGAACAGATTTGGTGGTGCATAAACCATTAGACTTAAATCCATTTAACCGACAGGTAAAAACGGTTGCTGGCATTCAAATTTCCGATAAAGCACATGATGTTGCCTCTAGAGTATCCTCAGTGTTTAATGCTGTCTATCCAGATACAGGTAGCCAACAATTACCTACTTTGATAAGGGTTATAGAAGAGGGGCTTGATTTATATGGGGGTGATTACAGCTTCGACCGTATGTTGAAAGACTTACCTGAGGCTGGAAAACATGGCGAAGCTTTAGCTAACAAACTTAGCCCCATGGTTAGAGCTAATCTATTTTCTTGTAAACATTTAACTGAGGGCTGGGAAGGTATATATCAATCAGAACAACCCACAACTCGTTTAATACAATTGGCCACATTGTCGAGAGATATTTGGAGATTAGCCACAGAATTTATTTTGTGGGATTTATATTCTTATGCATGCAATCACGGTAATAAAAACAATCCACTACCAGTAGTGTTAGATGAAGTTCAAAATTTAGACCATAGATTAGATAGCCCTCTAGGGAAAATGTTAACAGAAGGCCGTAAATACGGATTGTCGTTAATCCTTGCTACTCAAACATTAAGTAATTTGAAAAAAGATGAGCAAGATCGTTTATTTCAAGCTGCACACAAATTGTTTTTTGCTCCTGCTGAAACAGAAATTGATAGTTACGCTAAATTATTAGAGCAAGCAGTACCTGCTTCGAACAAGAAAGCTTGGCTACAAGAATTGGCAAAGTTAAAAAAAGGTGAATGTATCTCTGTTGGTTTGCATATGAATGAATATGGTGTTGTTGAGCAAGGGGCGCGAGTGGTTAAGGTTTCTTCGTTAGGTGACCGGGTATGATTGTTCCATTTATAGAGATTAATCAAAAGTCATTGATTAACTCAACCAGCGGGTTAGATAAGGATTATAGCCTTTATGTTAATCGCGATAAAAATATAACAAAAATTAAAGACAAATCGTTTTGGGAGTTGATAAGTGACAATAGTTGAAGCAATTTGTAAGTCTTTAACAGATATTAATGCACCAGCATCATATGAAGATATTTATAATCATATCATTGCTCGTAAATACTATGAATTTGGTGCAGAAGATCCATTATCTGTTGTAAGAGTAAAGCTTAGAGTTCACGCTGACAATGCAAATATCAAAAGTGCAATTAACAAGAGAAAATACTTCTCTAGTGTCTCAGGTAAAGGGAAGTACGAGCTTTTTGTATTGCTTGCAACGCCTTTAGAGCCAGCAGAAAAAACAAAAATATCGACTAAAAAGAAAGTTAAAATCAAGCCTTCTATAACATTTAGAGATAAAGCAAAAAGTTTTTTTTCGATAAGAAGACCTGAAGTTCACAAAATAGCCTTAATTGAATGCTTTTGGATGCTACTAGGCGCTTTTCTTCCGATTTTAACTGACTCGCTAATGAGAGTTATATTATTAAACTCAGGTTTTTTACAGGCATTCAATGAAAATGTTAAAGGGGGTGAAGTGTTTTTATTAACTTCAGCTCTAATAACTCCATTCTATTTTCTCTTATACAGATATGTTAATTCTGATATTGACTACAAAAAAGAAAATAAATTGCCATATTTTGGATTGATTTTACCTTTAACATTACTATCTTCTTTAGCTGGTCTGTTTGCCTTTTCTTATTATCGAATTGGGCTAATCATTAAAGATCAGTATTCCAATAGTCCCGCAACAAGTTTATTTGATTTTGAATTTGGGGGGTGGGCATGGCTGATTTATTTCGTCTCTTTAATTATCTGGTACTACTCATCGTATATGAATCATTTAGGTACTGGTGAATATAAAAAGATTAGAAAAGAGCAGTTTGAAAAATTGAGAACTACATATGAGCAAGTACGAGGAGCACAATAGTGAAAACAATAAAAATTAAAGCTTTAGAAGTTGTTCAACCTATTGGGAATTTCTACTGTGGTGTTATTGATGCCAAGACGCTAAGAGATATTACTTATTCTGATGTTAGGCGTTTACAAGATGATGACTCTAGGGAATTAGATGATTTTATAGGAATACAAAGGCCCCTTAGCGATGCTCGTGTTAAGCAAATTAAGAAATATGTATCTGGAGTCGATGCAACATTTCCTAACTCAATAATAATTTCTATCAATGAACAAAATGTCGACTGGAATGCAGAGTTATCTGAATTTTTAATTCAATACAAAGACGATACTGAAAAGCAAATGTTAGCTAAAATATTGGATGGGCAGCATAGGGTAGCAGGCTTTGTAGATACTAATGAACAATTTAAAGATGAAAATGGGGAGTTGCAAGACTTTCAACTATTAGTGACTATATTTGTAGATGCGGATATATCCACGCAAGCAAATATTTTTGCCACTGTTAATTTGGCGCAAACAAAAGTTAATAGAAGTTTAGTTTACGATCTTGAGTCTTTAGCACTATCTAGAAGCCCTGAAAAAACAGCCCATGATATAGCTGTATTACTAAATAAAAATGTTGGCCCATTTCATAAAAGAATCAAAAGACTAGGAGTAGCTACTCCAAAAGTAACAAATGAACTTTTGACACAGGCCGCATTTGTTCAGAATTTATTAAAATTGATTTCACACGACGAGAAAGAAGATAGAAATTATTTTCTTGCTCAGAGTAAAGGTAGTAAATATTATGAAAAATATGATCTACAAAAAACTGATGAAGATGATTTTATTAAGTATCCATTTAGAAAGTGTTTTTTAGAGGAAAATGATTCAGTTATCGCAGCTAATATGACAAATTTTTTCTCTGCGGTTGAAGAACTGTGGCCTAAAGCATGGGATAAATCAAATAAGGAATCATCACTCAATAAAACGATAGGATTTATTGCATTAATGAGGGTTTTGCGAAATATTATTACAGAAATATCTCGAATTGAAGGTGCGAGTGAAGATCGAGTTATACAGCAAAGTGAATATTACAATATGTTAGATGGTGGTGTTTTAGATGAAGAAGAATTTGAAAAGTTAGATCCTGTTTCGAAAACAACTAAAGTTATTTTTGATCTTATAGAAGCTAACTTAGCAATAGAGTTTGAAGATACATAGCAGTATTTAAAATATCACCACCGCAAATTATTTGAACGATACAACGTTGGTGATATTTAATTTAATAATGCTCTACTTAATTGTTATAAAATTGAGTAAATCAGATGTGTTTTTATGATTTCTAAGTGCTGCGATACCATGCTCAACATGTGAAGCCCAAGCAACTTGTAGCTCTTTTCCTTCCAGCTCAGGATATTTTTTCTTAAGCAATAATTCTGTCACTATCTGTGTTTTACCAAGCCAAGTAAATTTATCCAATGTAAGGCTTCCATCGAGCTTATATTCGATGCTTTTCTGATAGGTATAGTCAGATTCAATTGATCGAAAAAACGCAATACGAGCTGATACGTTAGGCGTAATACCTGTATTGGCTTTTAGTTTTTTGAGTTGCTCTTCAACATTACGGTTTAGCTGCATTCGGTTTGGTAGCATTATACGGCCTCCTTTTGAGCAACAACTGGAGTATTTTTCCAGAAGTAGCCTTCATTTAATGTTGAACATTTGGTTTGTTCATCAAATTCAATTTCAAAAGCATGTGAAACTTCATGTGACAAGGCGCTAAAGAAGTCTTCATCAACTTCTGTATCTGTAGACAACAAAATAACTTGTTCACCAGCCTCAGGGAAGTAATGCTTAACTAATTTATCTCTGTGTTTAGAGTCTAATCTACCTAATGGTGTATCAACCACTACTGGTAATACTTTACCCGATAACTTACCTAGTGCTTCTAAAATGGCAAAAGCAAAGATTTGCTTTTCACCAGCAGACATAGACTTTCTGTTAATAGCTATATCTTCAGCATCAACCAGAGTCACATCGAATGTATTATGGTCAATTTTTGCAAAAAGCTTAAGATCTTCTTTTCGTGCTAGCTTACGATAGGACTCTGTAAATAATTCTTCTAGTTGGTTTACTCTCATTTTTGTTAGTTGTGTTGAAAAATCAGATAGTACTTTTGTAGTTGCATCGACACGACTGACTGCTTTTGCAACGGAAGCTTTTGTTTTTTGGTTGGTATAAAGCTTCTCTAACTTTTTGGCTAGCTCTAATGCTTTATTGAGAAATGATTTGGCTTTAACTAAATGGTGACCATATTGAGTTTTTAGTTTGTGCTTTTCAGCTTCTAGCGTACGTAAATTTTCATAAAGGCTTGCAAGCTCTTCTTCATCTGGTGCCCGTTGTATATTAATAGAAACGGATTCTAATAAATGCTGATTCTTCTCTAATTCTTTTGTCAAATCATTACAATGCCTCTTAGCTTGTGACGCATCTTTCATTTGAGCTTGGATCAAGTTGAAGTCTGTATTTGATATATCAAGATTAACGATATCTTTTGAAGGTTCCGTTACTGAATTAAAGTACTCGGTAATAGTTGCTAATAATGCATCGGAATCACTTTTAAACTGAGATTTAATTATTTCTTCTAATCCCATTAAGTTTTCATTTAGTTTATTTGAAAAGGCATGAGATTCTTTTATTTCTTGTTCTTTAGATAAGGTATTGATTAGTTCTGCCATTGCACTAGGGGCTAATGCTAATGGAAATGAACCGTCTAATTCATTAAGCAACTTTGTTTCTAATATCGCCTCTTTCTTTATTAAATTATCAGATTCTTTTTTTTCATCTTTCTTGCTTTTAGCCCAAGCGCCACCGCGCTCTTGTATTTTTTGATCAGCTTTAATAATTTGAGCTTCTATTGATGCTAACTCTGTGTTTTTTTTGTCTCCAAGTTGGAGTTCATGCTCGTATAGGGCATAAATTTCTTTTTTATCACTTTCTAATTCGTCGATTTCTTTAACTGTTTTAGTGTCAGCGGCTTTTTGACTTATTTGTTTAATGTATATATCTAAATCATCAGAAAGGCGATTGATAACATCAATGCCTAGAAGTTTTTGAACAGCTTCTTTAAGGTATGAGCCAGTATCATCTTCAGCTAATTCAGCAATCTTTTCACCATCAAAAAAGAACAAATCACCAATACCTGGAGGCACTAACTCATTTAAAAAGCTTTGCACTTGTTCTGTAGTGAGTGATTCTTCGCAGACATTGTTTTTAAATAGAATAAGTGATTCATCTGTATCTAATGACCAGTTGCGAACAATACGATAAGTGCTATGTTCGCCTTGATGTGTATGAGTGAACTCTAAACTAACCTTAGCAACTGGGTCAGTAATATCTTTTACTGCCTTTTTATTAATTTGTTCGGCTAAATACTCATTAAAGTCTTTTTTAGATACAGCATTGCCAATTGCTTTTCTACCTAACAACGCTAAACGGATAGCAGTTAATATTGAGGTTTTACCTGCGCCATTTAAACCACCAAATAACACGATAGGTTTAGATAACAATCCATCTCGTCTAGGCGCTAATTCAATGTTATGTAATCCATTAAACACACGGAAATTTTCTAAAGAAAGGGTCTTAAAAATCATTACAAACCTTCCTTTTCAATTAATGTATTTAGTTGTTCCAACTCTTCAGTAAAAGTAGTGACTTCTTTTGATTGACGCATTTGATTTTGTCGACTTTCTAAGTTTTTCTCAATGATTTCTTCTGCTGACTCCCAGTCACGCTGTACAAGCCTACCTATTTTTTTAAAAATGTCTTTTCTGCGTACCAGTCCGCTCATAGCTGTTTCTAAGTCCATAAGTTTCTTTATCATTTGAGGTGACACATCGTAACTAGGCGCTATCTTATTAATAAGCATGGCTTCTTGATTAGTAAATTGATTCGTATCATCTATACTCCAATCTAACTTCCAACCAAAAACATCAAAAAATATTTTAGGTAGTGAATCTTCCCAATCAGGTTCACTAGGATCATTTAACCACTCATGACGTACTGCATGAATTTCAGGAACGGTTATTAGCTCAAGATCTTTACGTTCTTTTTGTAAATCTCTTTGAATTGTAAGCAATAACCTCATAGCCGTCTTTCTATACCTTAGAAAATAAGGGCCAGTTGTATTATCGTCTAGCAATATTTTTGTTGTAACCTTCTTTTTATTGCCTTGACTGTCTTTTTTTATTTTAGTTTCGGTTAATGTTTTAAAAGCCATCCAGCCATCACGCCTTAGATGGTTTCTATATTTTTTCTTTAACTTTGGAGAGGTACTTCTAGACAACATGTTTCTAAATTTTAGCAATGGCTTCATCCATGCTTCGCCATTTTGAATCAAGCTTTCCATCGCTCTATCTCTAGTTACAACAGTACACGTCCAACAACCAAAACGAGAGTTACCGCATGATGGTGTGGTTTCATCAATAACCATAGGACACTCACCTTGCCCCGAAGAATCTTTATATAAATTCCAGAGAATAAGGTTCTTACCGCCCCATGGGTTTTCCCATTCTAGGTCGTATTTATCAGACCACTTGTTTCTAATCCCGTTAGGGGTTTCTTCGCTTACAAGATGACATAAGCGTAATATTTTCCACACGTCATCTACATGCCAAGTATCAATAGGAGTATAAATAAAAGCGTTAGATAATGTTGTGTGCTTTGCTAGCACTGAGCCATCAATTTTATGTTTGGCAATAACTTGCGCACGAGAAGCACTTTCCTGAGAACGTGAACCTAAAACTACAATAACTTCGTCATATTGGCTTACTTTGTCGGTAATGAATGTGCTTACGGGATCGATTTTCATCCGCTCTGTACACCACCTAAAGCTTCTTGTTGGTGCAGGATAGCCTTTACCTAATAAATTAGACCAGAAGGTTTCATTCGTTTTAGGAACTACCTTGTGTGAGGTTATAGGTAAGTTATCTCTTTTAGCACCGCGTTCTATTGCTTCTAATGAGTTGTTAACGTGATTAACTACTATAGGGGTTTCTACTAAAGTGTCTGAAGCGACAACAAATACAGGCTTATGACGTTCTTCTGGTTTTAAACCAAGTAAAGCCATATAAATAAGAGCCATAACAGCGGAGGAGTCTTTACCACCACTATATCCAAGAACCCACGGGCGATTATCGGCTAAGTATACACGCTGTGTATCGGCAATATATTCACTCAGGTATCGTCCTGAAAATTGTTCATTTTCGATGAAATCAATATATTCTTCATCAAGGTCATGCTTGTTTAATAAATTCATGCGTTAAGTAATTCTTTTTCTTTAGTTAGATCTTCATTTGAAATAGGAAGACCTATTTGTCGTTTAATTTCAGTGGCTGTTAAAAATATATTAGAAACTGCTTTAGATAGTCGCCCATGCTGCATAGCTCTATTTGACCAAGCAGAATTAGATTTTAGCCAATTAACATGCTTTAAAGCTTCAAATTTTTCAGCTTGCTCAGGCTCTCTTAGTTGGCAAATTTCTTTACCTACAAGAGCCAATGCTTGAAGCCCAATACCATGAGCGGTTATAAATTCTTGTCTGAATTCAGCGGCAGATAATGTTTTAGCCTGCACTTGTTGCCATTCAACCATATGTTTGTTTAATTTATTCCAAAAATCTTCCGCTAATTTTTGCTCGTCATCGTTAAAACCATCTTTAGCACCCTTTCCAAAAAGTGCTCTTGTTGCTTGTTTAATACCGCTTAGTGTAAATATTTTACTGCTTCTTACAGAAATCGTTGAACGTTCAAACTCTGTATAACCAACAAATGGTTTTGCGTTCATTGAGAGGTAACGAGCAAGCTCTGATGCCTGGTCTCTATGATCATAAAGAGTACCTAATGAAGTACTGGGTCTAACTGCGTACTTATTTAAATCAGCAAACATTTGCTGGCTGCGCTCGATACCTTCAGAAATAAAAAATAAAACGGCAATATTGTCTTGCCCCAATTCTGGATTTTCTTTAATTGCTTCTTCAATGGCTGCGCGACGATGCTGACCATCGTTGATTAGCATTTGAGAATCCATAGGTACACTTAAAGTACCCATGTTGTTGATACCATCAGCTTCTATAAATTTAAAATCTGATTCAGATTCGACAGATGCTGTTAGCGCTGAAAATACATATTCTTTGGGTGAATCCACAAGGTAGCGGGTCATCTCAGGAATGCGGCTTTTATTTAATGTACGTTGTGCTCTTAACTCAGCAGGAACTTCTTCTTCATTATAACTGAATATCTTAGGGATTATACGTAGCGGACATGTCGCTATGTAAAATGGTTTTCCGGCTTGTACTGCCCTAATAGCAGGGAAGGAGTAGCAATAGTTGTTGTCGAAAGAGTCCATGACATGAAAGTCTTTATTACGTATTTGTACGTAATAATATCACGTACAAATTAAATTATGAACTGTAATATTGAATTTGTACGTGATTATTTTCAGAAAAGTTAATCTTTTTTATTGATAGTTACTTCAATATTTTTGCTATCACCAGCAAACCATTTTTGAACATAGATACTACCAATAACTGGAGGCATTCCGTCTTCTGGTACTTCTTTATATCGGACACTATTTTTATTTTGTTTTTCAAATTCGAATTTAATTTTTTTCTCGGTCATGTTTTAAGTCTTAATGTAACTTTAAAGGCAGTTTATATTGAAAGTAGTTAATTACTATATATGCTAATTGATTTTTAATATTAAATTACTGTTTGGAGTATAAGTGTGTTAATTCATAAGCCAACTTATCCGCTATTTGACAAGTTACATCAATCAAAGGTAAGCAATACTCACCATCAGTAACTCTATATTCAAATCGTTTGTCAGCATAGTCATAACTAAGCAATTCAATCACGCCTTTTTCTACTTCTTGAATTTCAATTTTCTGCTCTAGCTCCCTTGTAAGAGACTCAGTTAAAAGCGCCCTTAAATTATGACCAAATTTTCTTTTCCTCAACTCACTTATTGATAAGCCACAATGGAGTAAATATGCTTTCAATGACAACTCTATCGAACGGCCTAACAAAAAATATGAAGGTAAAGATACTTCATCTACTTTATTTAGGACTAAGTTTACAGCAGATAAAAACTCTTGAAAACTTTTTATAAACCCTATAGATGTTTCGCCTTTGATGTTCATTATGTGTTTTTTAGTCAAATTGAATTTTGCTACACATTGTATATTCGATAACTTTTTATTTCTTTATTAAAAGAAGATAATTTTCCATTGAACTCACGGATAGACATATGTTGCTCTCCTTTTGATTTAACCACGCCTAATTTAATTAATTTTGTGTCTAGGCGATGTTGGTCTTCGTATTTTTCGTCTTTATCTAACATTAACTCACTCTTATTCAGTAGAGGGGGACGCTTTTCTTCATTCACGTAGTCAAAGTAATCAATATCTTGCTCTGCAAGCTTAACTTTAACTCGTTCAATAATACGAGGAATAGGCTTATTGTTAAAATCATCATAAACCATAAAAGTAATCTTACCTGAGGTCAGATGAATTTTTATAACATCAGCTTCATTCCAATCACCATACATTACAGCAGCCGCACCAACATAAATCCTCAATATAAGCGGTAGTTCATTTATAAATTTAGCTTGGAGTAAAAGTGAATGACCAGCATTGTAAATTGATGGAAAGTATTGAGTTGCTTCTATTGCAGAAGCTTGAAGTAAATCATTATCAGCTATTTTAAATAATAATTCTTTAGCTTCTTCTCGTCCTGAATTTGTAGATATAAATAGAGCTTTGATATCACGTTTTTTTTCTTCAGGTATATTCTTGTATGGTTGCCGTTTTGAAAAAAGCCCAAGTGCAAAATAAACTAAATAATCATTTCTTCTAGCTGTTTTTGCTTGTTCGAACTGTTCTTTTTTTTCATCAATTATTAATAGGTTAAAAAGCTTCTTCGCGCTACCGAATGTATCGTTCACCTTATTGATACCTATAAACTCATCTGGAGCTGGTATACGACCATATGCTAAAACAGCATTCCAAAAGTCTTCAACCAACAAGTGATGTTGCTCTATTAATAACAGTGCTCTGCCTGATTTTGAGGGAGCTTTATTCAGTGTGGTCCATTGTCTATGCCTCTTCAATTTGGAGGCAAGATATTTCTGCTCTTCTAGTTCATCTTTAAAAATAATAAAGATGCCAGGGCCAACGGATATAGCTGACTTCTCAAGGGTCTCTTCAATAAATAGTTGTAGTTCACTTTGAAAATAATACTTCTGAAAGGTATTTCGTGAGGTGATCACACCATCTTTGTATTGAGTCATTTGCGATAGTTTTGACTCGCTTGCAAGCATACAAGACACAACAAGGACTTTATCAGAAAGATCAAAAGCGTTATGTAAAGCTTCTATTCTTTCAGCAACATCTTCAATAACATTGAGTACAAAACCTAGATTGACTATATCTGCATTATATAAGTCAGCATCGGGTTTGAAGTTGGGATCCCAACCTGATGCATCAATGCCATTAGCTTGTAGCTCAGCAAGATCATCACCTAGACCACACCCGTAATCAAAAACACTATAATCACCGTTAAGGTAACCTTTATTAAATAGTATTTTCAGCGGGCTGCTCAATCCTCGACGAACAATAGCCGTTTTATGTCTATCGATTTGTTTATCTTCAATACCAGTAAGCGCACTTACTCGGAAAAGTCGTCCATCAACTAATTCATATCCAGCATTATTGATAGTTGAAAGCCAGCCCAGCTTAAAGCCAATAGCTCTGGTGTTTTCATATAATCCAGCTTGTTCACCCTCTTGTGTAATCAGTGTGAATTCCCCATAAGAGGGATGCTCTTTAGCAACCATTAACTCTTTTCTGTGGAGTACAGGTGGGTTATCTGAATTTGAGTAATCATTTAATCTGTGGTGCTTTTTATCTAGATCTACAAATAAACTTTTGGCTAATTCAGGATACGACTCTTCTTCAAAATCAGGGTAACTTAAAAGTGAGAACTTAAAATCATTTTTCCAGAATTTGGCGATATTCCAATGATAATCTTCTTGCTTTAATGCAGATTGAATTCTACTTAGAAAGGAAATTAGCTGTTCATTCTGAAGTGATGATTTGTGGATGTAGATAGCTTGCGGTGTTAACTTTCCACAAGGGAGGTCTTTAATTAATAATTGCAATTGATCAAAATTCATTAACTTTACCAATAATGTTATTGAATTCTGTGTTTATTCCTCTCTTTCCTGGAAGCCTTCTGCCATCCTTTCTAGTGTTCATAATTTGAATGAATCGGCTTTGATCGGGTCCATAACTCAAATGAATAGGACGATCTTTCCCATATAGGTACATTCTATCGAACGGTAAGTTCTCAGCAACCCATTTAGCTATTTCATACATATTGGTTTCAAACCCAGTGACAACAATATCGCAAGCAGCTCCACCTCTACCGCAAATAACCTTACCTCTAGAATTCTTTTCATACGATGCATGCTGATCAAGACTAGGGGCAATGTGGCTAGGGTTTAGTTTCTTTATTTCTTTAAGAAGGCTATGTGATGTGAAACCATAGGTAACGGATACTTCACCAAATTTATTTTGAATAGGTAATAAAATATTAGAACATAAATCGCTTATTGGATTGATGCTTTGTTCATCTGGAGAGTTATCAATATTTGGATAGCGGTGTTGATGCCAATTAATAACTTTTTCTTTTAGCTTATTGACTGACATTTGATTCTAGACTTGATTTAGGTAACTTATAAAAATATGCATTACCTACTTTTTTGAATTCTAATTCTCCTTTTTCTCGACGGTGCATTAGCTTACAACCACTAATCTTGAAATGCGTTCTAGCTTCCTTAGAAGAAAACCAGTATTTTGAATGATCCAGATTAGCTGACATAGCAATTAGCAATGATGATTGATAAATTAGATATTAGCTTAATAAAATCATATATGCAGCCATTCTTAATTTCCTAGCATTTGATAATCGAAAATATGACTAAGACTTAACTTTAACTACTGTGTTTGTCCCTATTTAATTGCAATTGTCTTTATTTAAATCAGAATGTCTTTATTTGTAATCGTAAAAACCAACTTAAACAGACTGCCCACAAGCCCAGCCACTAGCCCAAGCAAATTGGAAGTTGTAGCCGCCTAGCCAACCAGTTACATCAATAACTTCACCAATAAAATATAAGTTTGGTGATTTTTTTGCTTC
>Ga0209081_1000112_pt1 | contig 44093 bp, 34 predicted proteins | sample GOMGulsemesocosm_4_FD_184636 | JGI IMG/M metagenome (GOLD analysis project Ga0209081, IMG submission 184636) | Methane-oxidizing microbial communities from mesocosms in the Gulf of Mexico - GOM15B Gulf of Mexico (SPAdes) (version 2) | ecosystem: Environmental > Aquatic > Marine > Cold seeps... | reverse complement strand
ATCTAGTAATAATATCTAGTAATAATATCTAGTAATAATATCTAGTAATAATATCTAGTAATAATATCTAGTAATAATATCTAGTAATAATATCTAGTAATAATATCTAGTAATAATATCTAGTAAAGTAACTAATAAATGATGTATTTTCTCTATAGGGTTAGATTACTGGCAAAGCTATTTAGCTGCAAGGAATAAATAACCGTTTTTTATGACGATTTGTTATATGGTACTAACTTAGAGTTATTACTCTTAAAATATGGTTAATATATTCATTACGCTATTCAAGATTTTGCATTAGTGACCGATAAATAGATAAAGCTATTTATCGGTCATATCGGTCGTGTAGCCATGATTTAACTAAAGTTGAAAGATTATGGACATTTTTACTACGGTGTTAACGCGTGTTGTACCTGTACCTATTAAGCCTGCTAACTTAAAGGTAAAGGCCTTATTAAAAGAAGCAGGAACAGGTAAATTAAAAGAAGACTTGGATCATTTGGAAAATCATGATTGTTACTTTGGTCAGTTGAAGCTTGCTCATGAACAGACTGAAGCGGATGAAAAAGAGAAAAATGCTGAAAAACAAAGCATAGTTATCACGAATATTAAATCCTCAAAAAATGAAAACCAAACCGAAGACGCTAATAATGATGTTAGTGCTTCTAAAGATGGGATTAAACATTTAGATCTTTATGTTTAGTCTTTATGTTTACTTATAAAACAGTATAATCGCCATTCTTCTTACTCTATCATTTAGTTTTATTGCCGCCAATGACCACCGTTGCTCAAGCATTTTCTACTTCTGGCGCTTTAGCCAAAGCCATCGACGGTTTCTCTCCTCGCCAAGCACAAACCGATATGGCGTTAGAAGTGGCAAACGCTATTGAAACTCAATCATCACTTGTGGTGGAAGCAGGTACAGGAACGGGTAAAACGTTTGCCTATTTAATTCCTGCCTTTCTGAGCGTTAAATCCTCTTTCAGTGGCGATGAGTTAAACACTAAAATCATTATTTCAACGGGAACGAAAAACCTTCAAGAGCAACTTTTTCATAAAGATATTCCCTTAGTGAAGAAAGCCTTAGCTAGTAATGTTCAAGTCGCTTTGTTAAAAGGGCGAGCTAACTATTTATGCCGTTATCGCTTAGCACAATATCAAGAAACACGTGGACAACTAGACGCTAATACTCTTAACGATTTAGTGAAGGTGAAAACGTGGGCCAATAGTACGCAAAGTGGTGATATTGGTGAGTTGGTTAATGTTACCGAAGACTCAGGTGTTTTTCCTTTTATTACCAGTACCTTAGATAACTGTCTTGCCAAAGACTGCCCAGACTATGAACAATGCTATTTAGTAAAAGCCCGACAAAAAGCCATAGATGCTGATTTAATTGTGGTAAATCATCATTTGTTTTTTGCCGATATGGCGTTAAAAGATACTGGTTTTGGCGAGTTAATTCCAAAAGCCCAAGTCATGATTTTTGATGAAGCCCATCAAATTGGTGATATTGCCAGTGATTATTTTGGTGAGGCATTCTCTACTCGTCAGCTTAATGATTTATGTGCCGATGTATTACAAATTTATCGCAGTAAACTAACGGATGTTAAACAACTTGGTTTAGCCGCCGATAAATTGCAGAAAACCTGTCAAGAGTTTCGACTGCTATTTAATTATGATCCTGAGCGCGGCAACTGGCGAGAAAAATATCAACAGCAACAATTTATGCAAAAGTTTCAGCGTTTAAAGGTTGATTTAGACTTTTTATATCAAGTGATAAAGTTGTGTGTGTCTCGCAACGAAGCTATTGATAACTGTTTTGATCGAGCGGTAAATTTATTAGCGCAATATGATGTGATGGCTAATGTTGATGTTAATGGTATGAGTTTTTGGTACGAAACAACACCGCGTCATGTGGTGTTACATTTAACGCCATTAAGTGTTGCTGATAAGTTTAGTGCTTATGTTAAAGAGTCTGGTGCAGGTTGGATATTTACCTCGGCAACATTGGCGGTAGATAACCGTTTTGACCACTTTGCTCAGCATTTAGGTTTACATGATGCCAATCAATTGTTATTAGAAAGCCCGTTTGATTATCAACAACAGTCACAATTAGTGGTGCCTCGTTATTTGCCGGAAGCCAATGATAAAAATCGTGCCATGCATTTAGCGCAATTAGCAAAACCGTTAATTACGGCTAGCAAGGGCGCTTGTTTTATGCTCTTTACTAGCTATCGCGTTATGCATCAAGTGGCAGAAATTTTATCCGAAAGCATCGACAATCCTTTATTGGTACAAGGTCAAATGGGCAAACGCGTTTTGCTCGATAAGTTTGTTGAAACTGAAGACGCAGTATTGCTTGCCACCGCAAGTTTTTGGGAAGGTATTGATGTCAGGGGTGATAAGCTAACGTGTGTTATTATTGACAAATTACCTTTTGCTTCTCCTGACGACCCTTTATTGCAAGCGCGTTGTGAAGATGTGAGAAGGCAAGGTGGTGATGCGTTTGCACAAATACAATTACCCCAAGCGGTTATCGCTTTAAAACAAGGGGTAGGCCGGCTTATTCGTGATGTTAGCGATCGCGGTGTCATGGTTATTTGTGATAATCGTTTGGTTAACCGTCCTTACGGGCAAACTTTTTTGAAAAGCTTACCTGAAATGAAACGAAGTCGAGATTTAGCACAAGCTGCCGCTTTTCTTGAAAAAATTGTAGTAAATAACAAAACTCGCGGTTAAAATCTCGCGGTTAAAACTGCTCCTACGAGTGTTAATGATTAAATCTTAAGGTAACTATAGTGAATTATTTGGCCATTGATGCCTCAACAGAAGCTTGTTCAGTCGCATTAAAGATTACCGATGCGACTTCTAATAGTACAATTTATAGCCGTTATGATTTGTGCCCACAATCACATAGTTTGCAATTACTGCCTATGGTTGATGCCGTACTTAACGAAGCTGATATTAAACTATCACAATGTGACGGTTTAATTTTTGGCCGTGGCCCCGGTAGTTTTACCGGTGTCCGCATTGGTGTTGGTGTGGCTCAAGGATTAGCTTTTGCTGCTGATTTACCTGTCTTTGGTGTATCAAGTTTACAAGCGATGGCACAACTTGCTTTTATTAAGCACCAACAAACGCATGTGTTAGCTGTTATTGATGCCCGTATGAGCGAAGTCTATAACGGTTATTTTATTCTTGATGAAAATAACCTTATGCAATTACAGAGGCTTGTTGATCAGCAAGGCGAAGCAGTAACAGCGCCAGAGCGCCTTAGTGAACGTTTGACTAATCTTTCCACCAAGCATGTTTACGGTGTTGGTACTGGCTGGGATGCTTATAGTGAGCAATTATCGGTACTGAAAAACAATAGTGGTGCCCCTGATATTCTATTCCCCAGCGCTAAAGCTATGTTAGCGATTGGCGAAGCGGCATTTAAACGAGGCGAGGGCGTTGCAGCAGAAGATGCACAGCCTGTTTACGTACGTGATACGGTGTCATGGAAAAAATTGCCGGGGCGGTAATCATTTAAATAGAAACAACTTAGGCAGGAATGACTTAGGTCATAATTACCTAAGCAATAATTGCCTCAACAGAAATTGTTTGCTAAATTAACCTTATGAATATTTCTAATTCTTTGAGTTCCGTTTTACCTTCTGGGGTAAATAATAAACCAACAACGCCGATTAAAAATTCGCAGCGTTTGGCTGAGCCTGTTGCTGAAATAGAGCAAAAGAAATCATCAAATAAACAAGCAAAAGCAAGTATTGTTATTGATGAACAAGCTATTGCGCTCTTTGAGCAAAACCAAGCCGAGCAGAATCAATTTGCTGTTTCAACACAAACACAGCCAAATAAAGATAATTCTTCTTTTAAAGAATCTTCTGCAAGTCAAGATCAACCACCGGCAAAAAATGAAACCGCTGTCGCTAGTTATCAAGCTGTCGGTAATTTAGCACAACGTGAATCAGTACAGCAGCTATTTGGTGTCGACGTATATGCATAAGCTATTTATTCTTATAGAGCTCCTTCAATAGCAACAAATTAATTCACCCTTTCTATTTTATATCTTCCATAAGTTGAACGCAGATGTCCTTCTTTGCTCAGAATAATACCGCCCATGTATCATCAAGTTTTTGGAAAAAATACCATTTTTTCATCTTATTAATTGCTGCGATTGTGATAAAGCAATTGCCGCTTGTTTCTATCCCATTTAATTGGTTAGAAAGCTACTTCCATGAAATTAGCCATGGTATTGCTGCGATTTTAACTGGCGGAAGTGTGTTGCGTATTCAGTTGTTTGCTAACGGTGCTGGTTTATGTACCACACAGGGAGGTAGTAGTTTTTTTATTAGCTTTGCGGGTTACGCTGGCGCAACATTATGGGGGTGGGGAATATATAAATTAGCGAGTGCTCATCAACGTGCCGCACAAATATTTTCAGCAATAGTGTTTATATTACTGATTTTTTCTATTATTTTTTGGGGACGAGATCTACTCACTTGGTTTATTTTGGCGGTATTAGCCATGATATTTATACTGACCATTAAATTACAAAAAGTACATTATTTGCAACGGTTGATGCAACTGTTCGGTTTGTTAATTCTATTAAATAGCTTGTCTAGCCCATCTTATTTGCTTGATGGTCGTCATCTAGGCGATGGTGCTGCTTTGGCGTCGATGACGTTGATCCCCGAAATTATCTGGATACTTATTTGGTTTTCATTGGCGCTATTAGCTTTGTACTCGCTTTATAAAGTCGCTCGAAAATCTTAATGACTTGTATTTATTCTGCGTAAAATGCATTAACACAAAGAGCACAAAGGTATTATGCGCTAGGCCGAGAGTAATAAAAAATACGGCGTTGCACTGTTATAATTTTTCAATGAATATCAAAAGGACTGTATTTTGTTTAACACCATAGAAGAAGTTAGCTATAGCCTTGAAACAATGTCTTTACAGGGATTATCGGCAGGTGCCACGGAAAAAAAAGATAATATAGTTTTATGCTTGCACGGCTGGCTAGATAATGCCGCGAGTTTTTTACCGGTATTACCTTATTTGCAGCAAAACCTAACAGATAAACACATTGTTGCTATTGATTGGCCTGGACATGGTTGTTCAACTCACCGTAGTTTAGATGCCCATTATCATTTTATTGATTGGGTTTATGATTTACTGCAATTGTTTGAACTAAATAATTGGCAACACGTTGATATCGTCGCTCATTCTATGGGCGGTATGGTGGCGAGTGCTTTTGCTGCTGCTTTTCCGGAAAAAGTGAAATCATTAACGTTAATCGACTCTATTGGTTTTATTAGCGCCAAAGCCGAGCAGACCACTCAGCAACTTCGTGATGGCATGCTAAGCCGCTTGAGAACTAGCACTAAAAAACTTAATAACCAGCAGAAAAAACGTCACCCTAGCCTTGAGTCAGCGGTTAAGGCGCGTGTTGCTGTTTCAGATCTACAATATGAACAAGCAAAGATGTTAGTTGAACGTGGTTTATTAAAAGAAGATCAAGGCTTTAGTTGGCGAAGCGATACTCGCCTGCGTAATATTTCACCTTACCGATTAACGTTAAAACAGGCGCAGCAATTTATTCGTGATATAAAATGTCCAGTGCAATTAATTTATGGCAGTGCTGGTATGGACATGGTGAGTTCAGGTATTGAATGCTTTGGTTTTTTATTCGAACAATTATCGAGTTATGAACTAACGGGTGGGCATCATGTGCACATGGAGCAACCAGAAAAAACTGCAGAATTGGTCAAGTATTTTTTAGCTGAATAGTGAAAGTTAACCGCGATATATTGTAATTTAGCTCACAAATATGGAAGTATAATGGGTATTGGAGCTAAAGCTCTATTTGCTGGTTGTTATTCAAACGAGTGTTTAAAATTAACTGGTGCTATCAGTTGAAATTTGATAAAACAGTGGCAGAAATTAAAAGCGTCATAAACATGAAGCATGAAATAAAAAATATAATTTGTACGCTGCACTGTAGCTAGCGACAAATAACCATTGAGGAATTGTGTTGTGGAAAAAATCTGGTTAGAAAAAAGTTACCCGCCTGGCGTCCCGTTTGAAATAAATCCAGATAAGTACCCGTCATTAATCACCATGTTTAATAAATATACGGTTCAATACGGTGATAAAACAGCATTTATTAATATGGGCGCTAGCATTACTTATACAGAATTAGCTGAACAAGCGACGGCATTCGCCGCTTATTTACAACAAGGTTTAGGTCTAAAAAAAGGCGATAAGTTTGCCATTATGATACCTAACACATTGCAGTACCCAATTGCTTTATTTGGTGCTTTGCTTGCTGGTTTAACTGTGGTTAATGTCAACCCTTTATATACAGCGCGCGAGTTAGAACACCAGCTTAAAGACTCTGGCACCAAAGCTATTTTGATCATTGAAAATTTCGCGCAAACACTCGAGAAAATTATCAATAAAACCTCCGTTGAGCATGTTATTCTGACATCGCTTGGTGATCGTCTTGGCTTAGTGAAAGGCAAGGTAATCAATGCGCTTGTTAAGTATGTCAAAAAAATGGTTCCTGCTTTTAATTTACCTGATGCGGTACGTTTTAATACGGCTTTAGCCAAAGGAAGGAAGTTTACATTTACGCCTGTTGAGCTATGTGGTGAAGATTTAGCTTTTTTACAATATACTGGCGGCACTACTGGTTTGTCAAAAGGCGCCATGTTAACCCACAGGAATATGGTTGCTAATTTAGAGCAAGCTAAATCCGCAATAAAACCTATGCTGGAAGATGGTGCCGAATTAGTCGTAACCGCTTTGCCGCTTTATCATATCTTTGCTTTAACGGCGAACTGCTTAACGTTTATTACCTTAGGCGGTACTAATTTACTGATCACTAACCCACGTGATATGCCGGGCTTTATTAAAGAGCTTAATAAATATACTTTTACCGCCATCACGGGCGTCAATACTTTATTTAATGGTTTGTTAAATACACCGGGCTTTAAAGATTTAGATTTTTCTAATCTTAAAATGTCACTGGGTGGCGGTATGGCTGTACAGCGTCCTGTTGCTGAACGTTGGCAACAAGTAACGGGTACCAGATTGTCAGAAGGTTACGGTTTAACTGAATGTGCACCCATGGTGACTTTAAGCCCTCATAATCAAGAAGCTTACAACGGAACTATTGGTTTACCTGCGCCATCCACAGATATTAAAATTATGCTTGATAATGGCAGTGAAGCACCGATAGGCGAAGCAGGCGAAATGCTAGTTAAAGGCCCTCAGGTGATGAGGGGCTATTATAACCGCCAAGAGGCAACAGACGAAATTTTGAAAGATGGTTGGTTAGCAACAGGCGACATTGCTTGCATGGATGAACTTGGTTTCTTCAAAATAGTTGATCGCAAGAAAGACATGATTATTGTTTCAGGTTTTAATGTTTTCCCTAATGAAATTGAAGAAGTTTTAATGATGCATGAAGGGGTTCTAGAAGCGGCTGCTATCGGTGTACCTCATGATATTAGTGGTGAAATGGTCAAAGTTTTTATTGTTGCCAAGCAAGATGACTTAGACGAAGAAAGCCTCATTAAGCATTGTCGTGAAAATCTAACCAACTACAAAGTACCTAAATTGGTGGTCTTTAAAGATGAATTGCCTAAAACTAATGTAGGTAAAATCTTAAGAAGAGAATTGAGATAACTTATAGGCGGGATTTATTCGTGCGAATAAATCCCGCCTACTAGTTTACTGCGCTTTTATTGTTTGCCCATTCACTTCTACACTATCATCAGACATCAAATACACATAAAGTGGCATAATATCAGCGGGCGTTGCTAAATTTTCTTTATCTTCTGCTGGGTAAGCACTGGCACGCATATTGGTGTTTGTGGCTCCCGGATTAATAGCATTAGTGCGTAAGTTGCTATGTTCATACTCATCAGCAATAACCTGCATCATACCTTCAGTGGCAAATTTAGAAACACTGTAAGCTCCCCAATAAGCGCGTCCCTTATTACCGACACCAGAAGAAGTAAAGACTAACGACGCCCGTTCAGCCAGTTGCAAAGCTGGAATAAGTGCTTGTGCTAATAAGTATTGGGCAGTGACATTAACTTTCATCACATTATTAAATATCTGCTCATGAATTTGGGTGAAGGGGGTTAACTCACCTAAGACTGAAGCATTAAGTAAAGCGCCATCTAGTTTACCAAACTGGTTAACAATCGTAGCTGACATGTCAATATAGTTTTGCTTGGTAGCTCCCTTTAAATCGAGAGGGATAATTGCGGGCTCAGCTAAATTTAGTGCGATAATTTCATCATAGACACTTTCTAGTTTACTGACTGTTTTACCTAATAAAATGACGGTAGCACCAAGTTTTGCATAAGTTAATGCCGCCTCTTTACCTATACCAGCACCAGCACCGGTGATTAATATAGTTTTATTTTTTAAACTGTTTTCTTTTAGGGGATATTCAAACATTTTGTCATCTTAGTAGTTTTTAAACGAATAACCGTTATTTTACTTGGTTTTTGTTTAATAACGAGCAAAATTTAATTTTGAATATGTTTTTAGATTATTTCTTACTAAAAATAAAATATCCGTTAAATTGTAAAAAACAACTGGCACATTGTTAGCGCTTGCGTTAAATTTATCAACTGGTCTAACTAGTTGGTTTGGTGTTTTTCAAATTTGCAGTAAATGAAGTAAAAAATATCATTACACTTATTAAAATGTAATAGAAATAAAATAGGCATTGGGGAGATAAAATGAAAAAGTTAGTTCTTAGTCTAGCTATTGTCAGCGCACTGGGTTTAAGTGGCTGTGATAGTGAAAACATCGAAGATGTAAAAAACGACGTTATTGAAAATGGCACGCAGATTGTTGCTTCTGCAAGAGTTATATTTGACCCTGCTGATGGCGTTTTATCAGTACCAAATGACTTGTTATTTTCAGAGACCCAAGACGGTACATTAAATATACCAGTAGATGATGCCACAGATTTTTCAAATCCAACTGTTGCTCTCAACGCTCTTGATGGGTGGTCAACAACCAATCCCTTTGTACTTGCTATTGAATTTCCAGCAGGTACATCACTTGATAGTAATTCTGTTGCTAGCTCTGCCTCTGTTAAAATTTTTGAGTGTGAAGCAAAGCTTTTAACAGAGGCGTGTGTTGTTGCGAGTGAATTAACCTTTGGTGTTGATTTTATTGCTCAAGCTTCTGGCAATAGTGTTGCAGTAGTACCACTTAAACCACTAAAAGCTAAAACCGCTTATATTTTAGCGCTAACCAATAATATAAAAGACAGTAATGGTAAAGCCGTTGCGGGTTCGTCAACTTATGAAGTAGTACGTCAAGATATTACGACTCATCCACTCGCTACTGATGCTCAATTAGGCTTGCAAGGGGCTATTAATAGTTATGAAAATGCTATTGTCGCTGCGGGCGCAGATAAAGATGCTTTAATTTACACCATGTCAATGACTACTCAGTCAACGGCTGATGTATTAGCGACAAGCAAAGCACTAATGGCAAGTAATATAGAGGCGATGGCTATAGATGCGGCAATTAACGGTATTCCTGCTATTGGCGTAGTCGATACAGGCTTGTCTGTCGCTGATATTCTCGCAGGGCAAATTCCTGCTGAGTTAGAGCCGTTATACTCAACAGCTAACTTTTTTCAAGGTAGTATTACTTTACCGTATTATTTAGGTGTGCCAAGCACTGAAAATCCATTAGCACCAACGAATGACTGGTGGAAAAGCTTATGTGACTCGGGTGTTACTTTAGCGGGTTATGTTGAAGGTGGCGGCACATTACCGGAAGGACCGTTGTCTGCATCTGATGAAGCTTGTATTCAAGTAGGTTTGCGTGATTTAAGCTCAGCTGAAGGTTTTGAAGATTTTGATTCAGAACGGAACTTAACCCAATACAGCCCAGTACCGAAAGCTAATGCTGAAATGGATATTGTGGTGCAAATGACCACGCCTGACGTTGCCGTTGCTAATGCCGTTCGTACTGGATTAGGCTTGCCAGCAGATCTAGTTGAACCCGCTGCAGGTTGGCCTGTGGTTATTCTTCAGCACGCTATAACCTCGAAAAAAGAAGATATGTTAGCGATAACGGGTATTCTTTCCATGTATGGTATGGCGACAGTGGCTATTAATCATCCCTTACATGGTGATCCCGATGCATTGGGTGGCTTATTACCCGGCGGTAGTCGTGGTTTTGATATAACGGGTCCTGGTGGTGTTCCTGATGGTGTCGATGACATCAGTGCTTCAACTGTTTCTGCTACTCATTATATGAACTTAGCAAGTATATTAACCGCTCGTGATAACTTACGCCAGTCAACCGCGGATTTATTAGGCTTACGTTTAGGTTTGAATTTCTTAGGTGGTTTCCATGCTGAAGGTAATGCGGTAAACGTTGATGGTACTAATATTCACTTTTTAGGACATTCATTAGGGGCTATTACGGGTATCAACTTTATTGGTTTAACCAATACCTCGCTTGACCCACAAATTGATTCATTATTTGCGGTTAAAACCAACACTCTAGCTATGCCGGGTACTATGGTCGCTAACTGGTTAATGGAGTCTGGTGCGTTTGGTGATGCGATTAAGTCAAGTTTAACTTATTCAGCATCGGAAGACTTTCAAGCCTATGTTGCACAAGTTCATCAAAGTGAAGAGGAGGCAACATCAGGTGAATTAGTGGGCTATTATCAAGACTTCTACGCTTTATTGGATGCTGATCAACAAGCAGCATTAAATGCTACTTTTGCTCAATTTACTTTTGCGGCACAAACAGTCATTGATGCAGGTGACCCCGCTAACTATACAGCTATGATGGTTGCTACTAACACACCTACTCATTTAATTGAAGTGGTTGGGGATGGGGGCACTAACCTAAGCGATCAGGTTATTCCAAACACAGTATCTACTTCACCTTTGAGTGGTACAGAAGGCGCTATTACCTTATTAGGTTTACCGGGTATTTCTGCAACGACACAAGATGCAGAATCGCCAGTTTCTGGTGCTGTACGTTACTTATTTGGTCATCATAGTTCTATTTTAACGCCAAGCCCAAGAGATGAAGCGCCTGATGCTGAAATGACAAGTGCGGCAACTACTGAAATGCAAAGTCAAGTGGCTAACTTCTTTAGCTCTGATGGACATTTAATTTCAGTACAAGATAGCGATGTTATTCAATAGTAAATAATATTATTGATCTAAATTAAGCCCTCAGTTGAGGGCTTTTTTATTACGGCAACTTATCAATTCTGGTTGACCTGATATATACTAATTAGTAATAGAATCAGGGTGTTTGATAGTAATTTAGCCTTAAAAGAGTTATTAGGTTTGTTATGCTAAAGGAGATATTAACAACTGGACGGATGACCAATAATGAATAATAAGAATAAAAGTCTTTTAAGTATAGTATTACTAATGGGGCTAAGTGCTTGTAATAGTGACGATAGCAAAAGTACGGCAGTTACACCGGTAGTAAACCCTTCGCCAACTGCACCTACTCTAATTGCTTATGATAGCGATGGTAACTTAACCGCTAAAATTCGTCGTACCACTTATGGGGTACCACATATTACGGGAGATAATTTACAAAGTGTAGGCTTTGGTTCGGGTTACGCTTATGCACAAGACAATATCTGTATTTTAGCCGATCAAATTATCAAAGTGCGTAGTGAGCGCGCTAAATATTTTGGTCCTGATGAAGTGTTAGGCTCTGGTGATACGGGTAATATAATTTCTGACTTTGGCCACCATGCCTTAAGAGTGATGAAGTCAGCTGAAGAGCTTTACCCAAGTATGTCTGAAAATAGTAGAGCCATAATTGAAGGTTATGCAGCGGGATATAATAAGTATTTAGCTGATACTGGGGTTGATAATTTGGCTCCCCAATGTGTGGGTCAGCCATGGGTTAAACCGATCACTGCTATAGAAATGACTGCCTATATGTTCTCCACATCGCAAACGGCTAGTGGTGCAAGCTCTACTTTTATGGAGCTTGCTTTTTTAGCTAACCCCGGAGATCTTGACGAATATTTACCCTATGTTGGCGCTAGAGAAAAAGGCGTAAATCAAACTGCAGTTAAAGTACAAGTCAAAACTATTGCCGAGCAATTAGCATTGAAAGCTAAAAGTTTTGCAGCAACAGAACTTGATTTAGGTGATTTAGGCTCAAATGGTTGGGGTATTGGTAAAGATAAAACTGAAAATGGCAAAGGCATTGTGCTTGCAAACCCACATTTTCCTCATACTGGGCATTTAAGGTTTTATCAATCACATGTAACTATTCCTGGGGTTATGGATGTTATGGGGGGAGCTTTACAAGGTTTCCCAGTACACAATATTGGCTTTAACCAAAACCTTGGTTGGACACATACTGTTTCTGAGTCACGTCGCTTTGTTGTCTATAAGCTTGATTTAGCTGATGACAATGCGCTGCAGTACAGTGTTGATGGTGAAACAAAAGATATCGCTAAAAAAACTTACTTTATTGAAGTTAATGCCGGTGGTGGCAGTTCGGTATTATTATCAAAAGATTACTATTACTCGCACCATGGTTTAATGATTGAAACTCCCCCAGCTAATGGCTTAGGATGGTCAACTACGAATGCATACACGTTGCGTGATTCAGCAGAGAGAAATGTTGATATGGTTGATCACTGGTTGGCGATGAATTTAGCCACTGATTTAGCCGAATTTCAACAAGCTTTTAAAGATTTTGATGGCATTCCATGGGTAAACACCTTATATGCGGATGATCAAGGTAATGCCTTTTATATTGATAAATCACGTGTACATAACCTAAACGATACGGCATTAGAGTTAATGCGCACTGACCCGACGTTAGTTGGTACTCGTCAGTTAGTAGGTTTTGATATTTTACCCGGTAATACTGTTTTGTTTGAGCCCGACGGTTTAAACAGTTATGAGCAAGCACCTAAACTGTTAAGCAGTGATTATGTACAAAACTCTAATGATAGTTATTGGTTTACTAACCCAACGACCCCTTTGCCTGCTTATTCCATTCTTTATGGTGATGACTTAAGTCAACTGAGTTTAAGAACACGTATGGGCATAAAATTGTTAAATGACAGTGCTGGGGATGACGATAAATTCAATAGCGCAGAAGTTGAGGCAGCCTTAATCAGTAATCGAGCTTATTTAGCTGAAGCGGTAATGAGCGATTTATTAACTCAATGCCAAGCTCAAGGTAATACCCTTGTTACTTTAGATGGTGGCATGAATGTAGATATTTCAGCAGGTTGTACCGCATTGGCTAATTGGGATATGCGTTTTAATAAAGAAAGTACAGCGGCACATATTTTTAGAGAGTTTTCTTATAAATTTGTCCAAAGTACGCATTTTTCAACACCGTTTAATGTTGATATGGCAGCATCAACTCCTAATACCTTGGTGGATGATGGAAGTGCATTAAAAGCGTTAGCAGCAGCTATTAAAAATGTTGAAGCCTCTGGTTTTGCGCCTGATGCAATGTTGGGTGATGTCCAATTTACTGAAAAAACTATGCCTGATGGCACGGCTAGTGGTGAACGCTTTCCGTGGGCTGGTTCTAAGCATCAAGAGGGCGGTTTTAATATTTTCTCTTCGGCAAAATCAGATGAAACTTTATACCCTATTCATCAATATACACCTGTAGTTGATGTTGAGACAGCCGAAGAGTTGAGATCTGGTTTAACAACCGATGGTTATCATCTTAATTATGGATCTAGTTGGATGTTTGTCGTTAATTTTACCGACAATGGGCCAAGTGCTCGTGGTTTATTAAGCTATTCACAATCATCTAATGCTGACTCAGAGCATAGTGATGATCAAAATCGCTTGTATTCAGATACAAGCGTTTTAAGACCCTTATTGTTTAGTGAAGCTGATATTAGTGGTAACATTATTAGTGAAATGGAAATTAGTTCGAACTAATACCCTGTAGGCGGGAACTTGTTCGCGTTTATGTTGTTTTAAAAATAGCGATTTAAATTCTGCTTATAAAGCAACTAGCCTTTAGCTAACACTAAAGGCTTTTTTTTGTTTTAAAATAAAGTAGAATTACGGACAGTTATTATTACAAAATATAATGCTCAGGAGCATCATTTGGAATTTTTATACGAATATGGTTTGTTTTTAGCGAAAACGGTTACCTTTGTTATTGCTGTCATTGCTATTATTGCTGTGGTAGCTGCATCAGCTATCAAACAAAAGCATAAAAAAGGTGAGTTGGAAATTACTGACTTGTCAGAGCAATTTGAAGAAGTAGAGCAAGAAGTTGTGCATGCTTTATTAAATAAGGAAGAGTTAAAACAAAAAGAAAAGGCAGATAAAAAGCTCTCTAAAGAACAAGCTAAAAAAGATAAAGCTTTGGCAAAAGAGCAAACCAAATCTGACAGCGAAGCGCTAGTAGAAAGTAAGCCAAAAGTATTTGTGATTGACTTTAAGGGTAGTATTGATGCTAAAGAAGTTAGCTCATTACGTGAAGAAGTGACGGCTATTTTGTCAGTAGCGACTAAGAAGGATGAAGTTTTTTTACGTTTAGAAAGCGGCGGTGGCATGGTGCATGGCTATGGCTTAGCTTCATCTCAACTTGATAGAATTCGTCAACATGATATTCCCCTAACGGCTTCTGTTGATAAAGTTGCCGCATCTGGTGGTTATATGATGGCCTGTGTTGCCAATAATATTATTGCCGCTCCCTTTGCTATTCTTGGCTCTATCGGCGTTATTGCACAACTACCAAACTTTAATAAGTTATTAAAGAAAAATGATATTGATTTTGAGCAATTTACTGCGGGTGAGTTTAAGCGTACGGTTACCATGTTTGGTGAAAATACTGAAAAAGGTAAAGAAAAATTTATTGAAGAATTAGAAGAAACGCATGTACTTTTCAAAGACTTTGTTGGCGAACATAGACCAAGTTTAGATCTTGACAAAGTAGCCACAGGTGAGCATTGGTTTGGTACTACAGCCTTAGAACTTGGCTTGATTGATACTATTCAAACCAGTGATGATTACTTACAAAAATTAAGCAAAAGCCATAAAGTTGTCGCGATTAAGTATGAGATAAAAAAAGGCTTAGCCGAAAAGTTTGCTAAGGCAGCATCACTTTCTGCTGAAAGCATTTTGGGTAAATTAATGCAAAGAAATCGTATTTTTCCAAGCTAGTATCGTATAAGTGATGATATCCGCTTACTTGTATTTTAAACGATGTAGGCGGGAATTTATTCGCTCTTAATTTTTAAATGATGAAAATCAATCTCTTCAATTTTATTGCCCGCGCTTTCATCTAAAAACATCTCATCATCAAACTGTCCTTCGCTTTTGGCGACAATAATACTAACCATGCTATCGCCTGTAACATTAACAGCGGTGCGAGTCATATCAAGTAATCGGTCAACACCAATAATCAACGCTATACCCTCAACAGGTAAACCAACTTGCTCTAGTACCATAGCTAGCATGATTAAACCTACACCCGGTACACCAGCGGTTCCAATAGAAGCTAGCGTTGCTGTCAATACAACGGTGACATAATCGGCTAAGGTTAAGTCTTGGCTAAAAACTTGGGCAATAAACACAGTTGCAACACCTTGCATGATAGCGGTGCCATCCATATTGATCGTTGCCCCTAATGGAACGGTAAAAGAAGCGATTGAGTTTTTTACGCCCATTTTTTTAGTTGCCGTTTCTAAAGTAACGGGAATAGTAGCGTTTGAGCTAGCGGTTGAAAAAGCAAAAATAGCGGCATCACGTATTTTCTTTAAAAACTTTACGGGGCTTAAACCGGTAAATAATTTAAGCATGACAGGGTAGGTGATTAGTGCATGAGTACATAGCACCGTTAACACAACGATAAAGTAAACAATCAAATTACCAAATGTTTCTATTGATACTGTGGTAAACAGTGTCGCTAATAAGGCAAAAACACCGTAAGGGGCAAGGTTCATTAAAATAGCGACCAAACGCATGATCACTTCACTTAAATCTTCAAATAAACTTGCGACACGTTTGCCTGCTTTACCTGATAAAGCAATGGCAATACCAAATAACAAGGCAAAAACAATGATTTGCAGCATCTTTCCTTGGGCGAATGCTTCGAATGGGTTAGTCGGAAACATTTGAATGATAACTTGTGCTAGTGAAGGCGCCTCTCTAGCATTAAAGCTAGAACTTGCGGTCATACCAACGCCTTCTCCAGGGCCAACAATAATAGCAATAAAAATAGCGAAGCTAATGGCAATAGCTGTTGTTATTAAATATAAACCAATGGCTTTGCCACCTATACGTCCAAGTTTGGTGGTATCTTGCAATGAGCAAACGCCACAAACTAATGAGACAAAAACTAAGGGCACAACAAGCATGCGTAAGCTTGACATAAATATTTGCCCTATTATTTCTAATATACCGTCGACCAAAAAATGTTGAATGGATAATTCGAATAAGAACAAGTTAATAACAACATCGGTACCGTTGGGCATTAACCATTGTAAAAAAGAGCCGAGTAGTATGCCACAGGCCATACCGATAACAATACGAGTGGTAAGGCTATACTGTGGTGATTTTTTGGATAAATCTGTTTTTGGCATGATTAGCAGACTATTCGTTGATTTTATTATGTCTGTTACATTAACAATAATTCACCATATTAAAAACAATTTTACTTATTTATCCCCAAGTGAGCTTTAAAAATTGAAACCTGAATTTTAAATTCACGATAGGTCTATAGATAAATAGAAAATGCAAATAGTTATTAACAACTTAAATAAATAGATTTTTTTCTTAAATTAAGCACATTAAATTGTACTTTTTTGTTATTTTTCAGTTAGTATGAATAATTAGCATATTTAGATTAATCAAAAAACAATAGGGATACCCTTATGGAGTTACTTCGACGCTTTAGTTTGGCCATATTTTTAATGTCATTAGTTGCTTGTGGAGATGGAAGCCTTGAAGGTGATAGCGGTGGTAATTTTGGTCGTGGCGGTGGTTCATCGATAGGTGATGGAATGTCAATTTTACCTCCAGAGGTTACCTTACCGGAGACAGACCCAGGTAAAGGGGTTATCTATGGTAAAGTATATAGTAGCTCTACGGGGGCGGCTGTTGAAGGTGCTGTTGTGTCGACAGGTAGTCTAACGGCAACTAGTGATGTTAACGGTACTTATATGTTAGTTAATGTACCTTATGCTGATAGAGTTATTGTAAATACCAATATAAGTGGTTTTAATGAGCAATCTAAGGTTGTTGCCTTGTCTGCTTTACAAAATGCAGTGATCGTTGATCCTAGTTTGTTGGCTCAAAGTGTTAGTAAAACCTTTGATCCAAGCGTAGATGAGGTAATCAGTTTTTTTACTGCTTCAGTTTCAATCACAGCTGATAGTTTAGTTTATTTAGACGGCGAGGTGGAACATGCACCAGTAGGTATGGTAACGGCAAGTTTAACAAATGTTGATGCGTCATCAGACCCCTATATTATGCCAGGTGATTATTTATCTACGACAGACAGTTTTTTAGAAAGCTTTGGTGCTATTTCAGTTAATTTTATTGATGAAAGCGGTCATGAGCTTAATTTAAAAGCTGGCGCTACATCAAATATTACCATTCCTTTTGCTACCTCAAGTACTCCTTTAAATATACCAATATCTTTATATTCATATACAAGCTCAACGGGGCTTTGGATGAGAGAAGGTACAGCAAATGGTTACGAAGATAATCAATTACAGACCGCTTATCGAGCGACAGTGGAGCATTTTTCAACGTGGAATGTTGGAGAAACGTACAGTGATGCCACAGAAGCGATTGTTATAGGCTGTGCTTTTGATGAGCAAGGTGCTCCTTTACATGGAGCTGTTGTAAGAGCGCGTGGTAATGATTACATTGGTGCTAGTACTGCGATAGTTGATGAAAGTGGTAATTTTTATATTAAAACAAAAGCAAATTCTAAAGTATTAATTAATGTGTCAGATCAAGGTAAAATCAGTAATACAGTTGTGGTTTCAACAAATAACGGTAACACTATTCCTGGATGTTTAACTGTGAAAGACTTCTCGATTTCTGTGACTTTAACTTGGGGAGAAAATCCTGCAGATTTAGATACACATTTAGTGGGACCTGATTATCATGTTTATTACGTTAGCAAAGGATCGTTATCTGGATTCCCTTTCGCGGCATTAGATGTAGATGATACAACCAGTTATGGTCCAGAAGTATTAACTATGCTTAAACCAACCACAAACGGTGATTATGTTTATTCGGTATATCACTTTGCTGGCACAAGTAATATTACTGAATCTCCTACCAAAGTAGAGCTTAATTTTAATGGTAATACTTTTGTTTTCTCCCCCCCCGAAGGGCAAGGTGTAAATAAAACTTGGAATGTGTTTAAGATAGTGGTCGATAGCGATCTTAATGTAACAGACCTTAGGTCTCTACAAAGTTGGACACTTAGCTCTCCAAGTCTTTAATTTCTTATATCTAGTTAAATAAAAAACCGCTCATAAAGCGGTTTTTTATGTTTCATAATAAATGGGTTGTTAGGGAGTAGCCCTTGCCATTTTTTCCACAAATGGTTTCAGTCTATTTAGTTCTTAAGTGGCTGTACCTTCAGCGATTAAAGCATTACAGAAAAAGCTTTATTTTAAACCCCTTTTTTGTCTTTTATTAAATTAATGTCTGCAACCTACTTACTCATCTCGCGAATCAAAAACGCAGAAATTTCACCCGCTACTTTCAAGGTTTTATCACGACTGATCTCCCCTTGTCCTGAACTATCCGTAAAAGGAGCTATTTCCATTATATCAGCGCCTGTTATTGGGTACTGCTCGGCAATAGCGCGTAATATCTGCATTGCTTCAATCGGCATTAAACCATCGGGCTCAGGAGTGCCCGTAGCACTGGCATAACTGTCGTCAATGGCATCAATGTCAAAGCTGACATAAAGTTCATCAATATTTTGTTCGGCTAACTGCGCCAGAATATTATCAATAACTTGCTTAATGCCAAGGTCTTTAATTTCATGTGCCCAATGCTGTTTGACACCAAAAGTGTTTTCCCAGTGACTTTTAGGTTTACCGCTGGAACGGATACCTATTTGTATTAAATGATCAGGTGCAGGTAAGTCATCTAAAATGTGGGCACACCAAGAGCCAAAACATAAATCAATACCTAAGCGTTCAACAAGCAAGTCTGTGTGAGCATCAAAATGAATGATCCCTGTGCGTTTTCCTTGTTTTTTCTTTGCTTGTAAATAAGCTTTAGTAAGTGGGTAGCTAACACTGTGATCGCCACCTAAACCAAAAATTCCCTTATCAGGAAACTCCGCGTAAAAATCATGCAGTACATCTTCGGTAATGCTGAGCGGACTCACGCAGAGTTCACTTTGGGCATCTTGATAAAGTGCTTTACGGCAATTAGTTAAAGTGGCTTCATTTAAATATTTATCAGAAAGTAAATGAGGAATAACTCGAATATCTCCTAAATCAAAAGCGTTAAGATCAGGGTAGATCTCAAGTAAAGTTGATCGAATAAATAAAGGCCCCCAATTAGCACCACGTAAAATACCACCGCCACAATCGGACGCTATACCTAAAATAACGGCATTAGAGGCATCTGGCAGAGTATTTAAGGAGCTTTTCCATAAATTATTCACATCCGTCGCTTGACCAAAAATAGCTTGATGAAGCTGCTCTTTACGCTCTTTGGCTGTATTTACGGTAAATACACCATTACCTGGTGGACATAAACATTGTGTTAATTTATTTTTAAATTGTGTGGTTAATTGCGGCATTTTTATCTCTGATTTTGTCACTGCTTTTATCAATATAAGCAGGTAAGTTATAAATCAATTTTAAATTTTTAGGCTTTTACTCTTATTTTTTCCCACAAAGTCGATTATGATTGCGCTGAAAAGAGTATAAGTATTAGAAGTAAACTTTATTTATTTAAGCATTTGTAGGCATTATAGCCAAAAGCAGCAAGTAGTTATAGGCATGTAAGTCAGTGTAAAAAATAAATGCTTGTCAATTTGCATATTTATAGATATATGTATAAATAGGTATGTAATTATGTTTTTTGAATGAAATTAATTTTAGCGTTGTTTGAGTGAGATTAAAGAGCATGCTCGCACTTTTGTACTCAAATGATGAATGAATAAAAAGACAAAAAATAAATTTATCTTCATCTGTTGAAGAACTGTCGAATTAGTAGGATTATAAATTTTTATGGCAAAATCACTGGTTATTGTCGAGTCGCCAGCCAAAGCGAAAACAATCAATAAATATTTAGGTAAAGACTTTATTGTTAAGTCGAGTGTTGGTCATATTCGTGACTTACCCCATAGCAGCACAGGTCAAAAGGTTGCCACTAAATCGCCTGCTGAAGTGCGAAAAATGGCACCAGAAGCAAAGGCTAAATATAAAGCCAAGCGTGATAAACAAACACTTGTTAATCGTATGGGCATTGACCCAGAAAAAAACTGGGCAGCTAATTATCAAGTTCTTCCAGGCAAAGAGAAAGTCGTTGCCGAGCTTAAAAAACTTGCTGATAAAGCTGACACTATCTATCTCGCAACCGATTTGGATCGCGAGGGTGAGGCGATTGCTTGGCATTTAAAAGAAATTATTGGTGGCGAAGATGAAAAATTCCGTCGCGTAGTTTTTAATGAAATAACCGAAAGTTCCATTCAACAAGCGTTTTCAACTCCTGGTGAGTTAAGCATGCCTGGCGTTAATGCTCAACAAGCTCGTCGCTTTTTAGATCGTGTCGTTGGCTTTATGGTTAGTCCATTGTTGTGGAAGAAAGTCGCACGTGGTTTATCTGCAGGGCGCGTGCAATCAGTTGCGGTAAAATTGGTTGTTGAGAAAGAACGTGAAATCAAAGCGTTTGATCCAAAAGAATTTTGGGAGATTGCGGTTGATACCCATTCAACTGATGGTGAAGCATTGGCACTTGATGTTACCCATGAAAATGGTAAGGCATTCAAACCTACCACTGAAACAGAGACTAATGCCGCTTTAGCAATACTAAATCCTGCTGACTATGCGGTGAGTAAACGTGAAGATAGACCGTCAAAAAGTACACCGTCGGCGCCTTTTATCACCTCTACACTACAACAAGCTGCTAGTACTAAATTAGGCTACGGTGTTAAACGCACAATGGGCTTAGCCCAGCGTTTGTATGAAGCGGGTCACATTACTTATATGCGTACCGATTCAACGAACTTAAGTAAAGATGCTGTTGAAATGTGTCGTAAGTATATTAGCGACAGTTTTGGTGATAATTATTTACCCGAAACAGCAAAAACCTATGGCTCTAAAGCCGGTGCTCAAGAGGCGCATGAAGCAATTCGTCCTTCCAACGTAAAACTTGAAGCCGCATTTCTTGATGGTATTGAACCAGATGCTAAGAAGCTTTATGAGCTAATTTGGCGACAGTTTGTTGCCTGTCAAATGACGGCTGCACGTTATACTGTTAGTACATTAACCATTAGTGCCGCTAGTTTTGACTTGAAAGCCAAAGGTCGAGTTATGCAGTTTGATGGTTGGACTAAAGTTCATCCACAACTGAGTAAGGGTGATGATACCCACTTACCTGATTTAAAAGTTGGCGAAAAATTAATATTAGATAATATTGAACCAAGTCAGCATTTTACTAAACCACCTGCTCGATTTGGTGAAGCATCTTTAGTTAAAGAATTAGAAAAACGTTCTATTGGTAGACCTTCAACGTACGCGTCAATCATTTCAACGATACAAGATCGTGGTTATGTTCGTTTAGAGAAAAAACGCTTCTATGCTGAAAAAATGGGTGAAATTGTTACTAACAGTTTATCTGGCAGCTTTGAAAAGTTAATGAGCTACGAATTTACTTCGAATATGGAACAAGAGCTTGATGAAATTGCAGGCGGCACAGCGGATTGGAAAGGTGTTTTAGATAAGTTTTATAAAGGCTTTACTAAGAACTTATCAAAAGCTGACCAACCATCAGAAGATGGTGGTATGCAAACCAATGAACCGGTATTAACCGATATCGATTGTCCCACCTGTAATCGTAAGATGGGCATTCGAACTGCGCAAACGGGTGTGTTTTTAGGTTGTTCTGGTTATGCCTTACCACCAAAAGAACGCTGCACAAAAACCATGAACCTAACGGCTGGTGAAGAAGCGATTAGTGTTTTAGCTGAAGATGCTGAAACCGAAGCGCTTATGGCCATGCGTCGTTGTGATAAATGTGGCACCGCGATGGACAATTATCTTATTGACGAAACGCGTAAATTACACGTTTGTGGTAATAACCCTGTATGTGACGGCATTGAAGTCGAAAAGGGTGAATTTAAGATTAAAGGTTATGATGGACCCATTTTAGATTGTGACCGTTGTGAATCGCCAATGGAATTGAAATCTGGCCGTTTTGGTAAGTATTTTGATTGTACCAATGAGGAATGTAAAAATACTCGTAAGCTATTAGCTAACGGTGAAGCTGCGCCGCCAAAAGAAGACCCTGTGCAATTACCAGAGCTTGAATGTGAAAAGTCTGAAGCCCATTTCGTTTTACGTGATGGCGCTGCAGGTATTTTCTTGGCAGCAAATACTTTCCCTCGTTCGCGTGAAACCCGTGCGCCAAAAGTCGCCGAATTAAAACGCTTTAGGGATAGGATTTCATCTAAGTTTTATTATTTAGCTGATGCGCCAGAGCAAGATAATAATGGTCTTTTAGCTGTTATTCGCTACAGCCGAAAAACTAAAGAGCAATATGTCATGAGTGAAGTTGATGGCAAAGCGACAGGCTGGACAGCAAAATATATTGACGGCAACTGGGTAGAAGAGATACCTAAGCCGAAGAAAAAAGTAGCGAAGAAAAAGCCGGCTAAAAAAGCTGAGGCTAAGCAATAGTTACCAGTAAATAAGGTTGCGAGCTGCGAAAACACATTTTCAATATTGGTTTTCGCAACTCGTGATTATTACCTCACTACTTTATTCAACGTTGTCTTAGTAATCATTCATTAGAAACTACCTGCTTAAAACTATTTATTAGTGACTATCCACTCAAACAATTTATCCTAGACTCGCTGCTTGTTTACGTTAATCAATTTGCTAATTCACGATAATTCGTCGTTAATACCTCTTAAACTTACGTGCTTTTCCTTAGCAATCATCGTTCATTTAATTAATTCAACTGTTATTAACCCTTGGCTGAGTATATTTTATCCTTAATTTATGAGTGACTTAAAATTAAAATCTGGAGTAATAGTATTTACTCGCTATTCTGTTTATTTGTAAGTTGTTTTAAAATGATGGATGTTTTTCATACGTATTTTATTAGCTTGAATGCCCTGTTCCACTAAAAAACCGATGATTTTATTTAATTCATTTGGACATTTATATTGGTTTACAGATTTTTGCAATACTAACGTTTTAAATTCTTGCTGAGTTTGTAATAAAACCTTTTTAACTTCCGCATAGCTAGAGTCGCTTTCAGTCTCTAAATTGAGCTTCAAAGGATTAATTCGTTGTCTTTTAATGGCTCCAGTTAACTTTTTATCACAACTACAATTGGCACATTCATTAAGCAAGCCACAGCTCTTATTAGTAAATTCAACGACTTTAGCTCTTGCTCTAGATAATTGCTGACGGAAATTGTTTTTGGAAATGGACAATACTGTACTTGCTTCATCATGAGCCATCTCCAAAATATCACCTAGAATATATGCCATTCGATGAGGAAGATTTAAGCACAATAACATTGCCATTGTGCATGATATTCGTAATTCATTTAATTGTGCTTGATAATCTGGATTATCTTTTAACTTGGCAGGATCTTGTAGGTCTTGCTCTAAATCCATTTTAAAAAGATCAAACGTTAAACCAGCATCTCTTTTGACAACTTTGTTTGCTGAAATGAGGTGGTTTGACGCAATTCGATAAACCCAAGTATTAAAATGACTATCAAACCTAAAAGAAGATAAATTTGTGATCACCCTTATTAATATATCCTGCGTTGCATCCCTAGCATCATCGGGGTTTGCGAGCATTCTCAAAGACAAGTAGTAAATCTTATCTTGGATGGAGACTGTAATGTCCTTTAAAGCTGACTTACTGCCATTAACTGCTTCTTTAACTAATCGTTCAACTTCCATCATTTACCTTATGGTGTGCGCCATCAAAAACGCACACATCCTTATAATTATTAGTGTATCGTTATTTTTATTGTTCCATCAATGCTTGTCCATTAGGATTATCTAAAACCATCAACCAATCTCCATTCGTCTGCTTTCTTAGCACAGCAATAGATAAACCACTTTTTGAAAGTTCTGCGCCATCCGGTGTATTACCAGTCATCACCCATGGAGCTATATGCAAGGCTATGTCATTGGCAATGTATACTTCATGACCTTTCGGATAAGTAAAATTAGGATTGATTTGAAAAAAACCTTCAAACATCTTTTGAATAACGTCGGGATCAGTAATTGCTTTACCGGGTTCAAACATAACAGCACCACCATTTTCATAGCTAGCCATTATTCCCTTCATATCTTTTTGATGAAATGCTGCGGTCATTGATTTAATAGTATTTAACGCTTTGGTTTGTTCTGAGTTCAAAATTTTATCCTTTATATTGTCAGCTAAAGAAACATTACATAGACCAACAGTCAGGAGAACAAATAGCGATTGTTTTAAATAACGGTTAATTTTCTTGTCTTTCATATTTCTCTCTCGTATTAAGTTAGGTACGTTGATTATTTTAACGTACCTAGACTTAGACTTTGCTTAACCAAAGGTGTGACAAAAAAATTGATTTATTTTTGAATCATGCAAATGAATTGTTATCGAATCGATTAACTTGCTCGATAGCAAAGCGTCATTATAAAATAAATGTCAAAAACGAGAAGACTGTCTTGTTGTTTTATGCTGTTGATTTGTAATAAATAACTGTAAAATATCCACTTTAATCTCCAAAGTGAACGTTAGATGGATTTTATTCTTAATTTAGAGCTATTGTACCAGAGAATATATTAGTTATCGGCTGCCCCTTAGGTTTTCCAATCTCTAAAATAGTTATTGGCTATAGCAGTTTATTTATTTTGTCTATTTAGTTAGAGAGCCACGTTTACCCCAAAATCCACCTTGGCTATTAAAGTATGATTTTACCCTGATAAAAAGGTAGCTAACAGCTAATTATTGACTCAAAATTAAAAGCAACATAATATTTGCTCTACTTACTATTCACTAGTCACTTTATCGGCTGATAGTCCTTTACCTCTCTTATGCTTTAGCAAGGAAATTACATGATTTCGATCACTCTCAATGGCCGCGAGCAATCGTTCGATGTCGAAGCCGATATGCCTCTACTCTGGTTAATTCGTGAAGAAGCGGGTCTTCGTGGCACTAAATTTGGTTGTGGCATTGCACAATGCGGCGCGTGCACGGTACACGTGGACGGCCAAGCGGTACGATCTTGCATGTATCCCGCTCTGGCTGCACAGGGTAAACAGGTAAATACGGTTGAAACTCTAGGTTCAAAAGACGCTCCTCATGCCTTACAAACTGCGTGGATCAAACATCAAGTGCCACAGTGTGGCTATTGCCAGTCAGGGATGATGATGGCCGCAGCGGCATTATTGCAAAGCAACTCTAATCCAAGCAACGACGATATTGATGTTGCGATGACTAACATTTGCCGCTGCGGAACTTATAGCCGAGTAAAAGCGGCCATTCTTGATGCGGCAAAGGAGATATCGTCATGAGTATGACACGTAGGATGTTTGTTTTCGGTGGCGCTGCTATTGGCGGTGGATTGGCGTTAGGTGTGATTGGTCTAGGTACGCACTTGGCACTTCACGATCGCCTTGCCGTTCAGCGTGAGGGTAACGGCAAAGATACTTTGCTAAACCTATGGCTTCGTGTCAACCAGGACAATACGGTTACGCTGTTATCTCCACATACCGAAATGGGTCAAGGTGCGGGCACAGGTTTAACCCAAATTATAGCCGACGAGCTTGACCTAAACTGGGATCAAATCAAACTGGAACTCGCTCCCCCAAGCACTGAATTTTCAAACGGCGGTGTCTTCGAAGGTTTCATTGGCGAAATGATGGGTAAACCGCCTAAATGGGCTGAGCATATAGCCAGTAGTGCTTTTAACCGCTTAGCCGACGTGCTCAACATGCAAATGACAGGCGGTAGCGCCTCGATTCGTTTCACCGGCTGGCAAGTCATGCGCGAAGCCGCCGCTGCTGCACGTCAAATGCTAATCAATGCGGCAATTGACAAACACAGTGCCAGCGCCAACACCACCACCGACTCTGGTTTTGTGGTTGATGGAGATAATCGCTGGAGTTATGGTGAATTGGTTGAGCACGCAGCGACCTTAGCTATTCCCAAAGACTACGCGCTACGCTCACAAAATGATCGTAAGTTTATCGGTAAGGCCATGCCTCGACATGATCTACCCGATAAAATATTTCTCGAAACTCAATACGGTATTGACCGCTATGTTGAAGGCATGCGCTACGCAGCCATTGCGCACAGCGGTGTTTTTGGCGCCGATGTGGCAAGTATTGATAATCTAGATGAAATCATTTCTATGCGCGGTGTGCTTGCCGTTGAGAAAATGGGGCCATCAATCGCTGTTATTGCTGATAACCCATGGCGTGCAGAAAAAGCGGTAAAAGCCTTAAAAATCACCGCAGCTTCCCATGAAAATAGTGACTTGAATTCGGCTAGTATTGAGAGCTTTCAACGTCAGAGTCTACAAGAAGAGCTTAGCGATGCTCACGTCGTTGGCGACGTGACGTCAGTGCAAGATAGCACTAGGGAAACCGTCGAAGCAGAATTTTGGGTACCTTATTTAGCACATGCGACAATGGAACCTATGAATGCCAGTGCATGGATGGAGGGCAATAAACTTCATGTCGCCGCTGGCGTACAAAATCCGTTGTACGCACGTGCACACGCGGCAAAAGTTGCTGATATGGACATTGAAGATGTCGTTTTTCATGCCCACTCAATGGGGGGCGGTTTTGGACGTCGCGTAGGTTTCAGTATGAGCGGAGACAACCCCATTATGTGGATTGACGAAGTCGTCACGTTGGTGAGAAAACATAAATTTCCAATCAAGCTCACTTGGTCGCGCGAGGCCGACACTCGACAAGATGTCTACAGACCCGCAATTCTTGCTAATTTCTCTGCGCAGCTTGATGAAAATGGTAAACCAAGTTACTGGAAATCTGCAAGCTACGGCAGTGAAGGTGGTGCACCCGCAGCCATGACGCCATACAACATAGACAACGTACAGGTACAATTTGCCAATCATCCGTCTCCAATTCCTGTCGGCTTCTGGCGTAGTGTTGAAAACAGCCAACACGCATTTTTCAACGAAAGCTTTATTGATATGTTGGCTGAAAAATCACAAAAGGATCCCATTGAATACCGACTATCTCTGCTAAACAAAGACGATGATCACGCCAAATGCCTAAATGAAGTGGCTAAACTGTGTAACTGGCAGCACGGCGTTAGCGCTGACGGCAAAGCCATGGGCGTTGCTGTACAGAAAAGCTTCGGCACCATGGTAGCAACGGTGGCCGAGGTTTCACTGCAAAATAACAAAGCGCGCGTGCATCGTGTTTGGGTCGTTACCGACAGTGGTGTGGTGGTAAATCCCGATTCAGCAACCGCGCAGGTTGAGGGTGGCATCATGTTCGGATTAACCGCTGCACTGTACGGGCGGTGTGATATTGAAAATGGTGGTGTTAAACAAAGTAATTTCCACGACTATCCTATCGTGAAAATGACCGAAGCGCCCATCGTTAAGGTCAAGCTTCTACAAAGCGAGAACACACCGGGTGGCTTTGGTGAAGTGGGTGTACCAACCATTGCCCCAGCCGTTGCAAATGCACTCGCTGTATTAGGTAAGAGACTAACTCGACTACCAATTAACGCTTAGATGATTACTTTTTTTTTGGGGGGGAGGGGACAGCTTTGATTCTTGAGTTCAGTCGATGGATGAAAGGTACAAAGTGTTCATGAAGATTTGCCTATAATGATTTTTTTATGCCCTAAACTGCCTTATATCAGTCATTATTGATACGTTTTTTTGGGAATAGTGATGGTGACAAAAAGGCCACTATTCGGTGGCCTCCAAAAAGGCATAAAGCGGGTGTTACGGTTAATAGGTCATAACTCTCTGGACGAGCATATTATTAAGCACGATAAAATAAGCCTAATCGATATGAATGCTGACGAGAATGCTGATATAAAATACCCAGTGTGAAGAGCAAAGCTAACACTTCTGCACTAGGGGCAGCGTACCAAATTCCCCATTCACCGAATAACGTTGGAAAAACAAATATCATCGGTAAAAGAAATAAGTATGTTTTAGTTATCCCTAATAAACTCGCGCGTGCAGCATCGCCAATACTTTGAAAGAAAGTACTGATTATCATTAGTGGCCCTAATAAAAACAGAGTCATTGTGGAAAAAGTTAAAATACGACTAACTTCATTAATCACTCCTGTATCTTCAACAAACCAAGCGCCTAGGCTGTCTTTTATAAGCAAGACTACTCCTTGCATACTCATACTGTAAATTAGTGCAGCGAGTAGTGCTATCTTGATGCAGCTATTGGTTCGCGTCCATTTTTTTGCACCAAAATTATTCCCTGCAATGCTTTGAAATGCCATGCTTAACCCTAGTAGGGGCAAGAATATAAAAGTCATCAAGCGCGTAATAATACCATATGCAGTGACTGTAGCGTTGTAATCGCCATTGTGCCAAAACTGCAAGTTATATAGGATCGCCGCTGATGAAAGTACAATCCCTATATAATTTAAGCTAGATGGAGCTCCTAGCGTTAAAAATTCTCTCCAATGGTTACGACTGGTTGATAACATAACCACTTGAACCTTAAGGCCCGTTGGTTTATAGCGACGAAATAAAAAGATCGCGAAAAGAGATAAACTTTGAGCCATAACTGTGCCATAAGCCGACCCAGCGACACCTAAATCAAAATGTACGATGAACACATAATTAAATAATCCGTTGAGTAATACCGACGTTAATGAAATAAGCGCCATAAATGCAATCTGCCCTTCACAACGAAGGCAATCACCATTAATCGATAAAATAAATACTATTGGAGAGCAGGCTATTAATATAAAAATATAGCTATAACTCATGCTAGCCAATTCAACCGAATAATTGTTAGCTATTAATGTCATACGCTCACCGCCAATTAAAAATAAAGCGATAAGTATTGAGCAAACCAACAAAGCTAATGTAATAGCTTGTGCAAAAGTATTTGAGGCTGTACTTCTTTGACCCGCGCCGAGTCGTCGCGCCATAATACTGGCAAATCCATTAGAAACTAGTGTCGACAATGCGACTATTAGCATAAAAGCTGGAAACATTGACGTTACTGCCGCTAAGGCATTTTTACCAACGAAAGATCCTAGGAAATAAGCATCGACTAAGTTAAATGAACCATTTACCAGCATCATGATAATGATTGGAGCTGCTGTTCTTATAAAGACAGATCGTAACGGATCTGTTAAATAGACATTATCTGTTGAATGTTCAGGCATATCTCTATCCTTGATTGTATTGTTATTAAACGCAATTTTAATAGCCATTATTTTTCTATATATTTGCTTTGTTTGCTGTTAACGCAAAGATGTTGTTTATTAATTCATTTTTATGTTCAGCATTTAATTTTATTTAAAAGAACTGTCAACTGGTTTAACTCTTCTTCACTTAACAACGAAAAAATAGATTTACAACCTTCCTCTGCAGACACTAATGCATATTTAGTTAACTCTTCGCCTGTACTTGTTAGCATTACTAAACTCTGACGAGCATCTCTTGGGTTTATGATTTTTTCAATAATGTTGTTTTTTTCCATTGGAGCAAGTAAACGAGTAACTCCTGATGCGGTTAAGCCTACCGATTCAGCAAGGTTAATGCGGCTCAATGAGCCACCTTTTGTTGTATTTAGTTTGTGCATGATAACGAATTCAGTAAAACTTAGCCCATGAAAGCTAAGCAATGAATCCATTTTTTTACTTAATTGAGTGCTTATAAATGAGTGTTCGAGTAGTAATGTCGTTAGTTTTTTAGATATCATGTTCTATGCTTAAAGTTTAATTGAAATATACTTGATTGATCAAGTATATTTCAATCTGATTTTTATAGCAAGGAGTCTTATAAAAAACTGTAGTGGCTACGTTAATTTTGTTACTTATTTTTAGTTTTTATACACTATGGAAGCGTTAGCTAGATAGAATGAGATTATTAAATCTATTTGAAGAAAAATTATCGGCAATAGATGTTCTAAGCGCTTTGAAACGTAGATGTTTTTTTGTTTTGAATAGTGAAGCTAAGTGCCTGATAATGAATCTTGCTATAAATAGTAATAGAGTGAAAAAGAATGTCTGTGATCTATCGCCTTTTTTCTTGTGATCCATGACCATAGGAAAAATGGCGTGAAAAGTAATTTTTTAACGTTTTACTAGTCTATGTATGGCTTGAAAAAATAATTCGCCTAAAACTGCTGTTCGTTTTGCTGCTTTCTCTAGTCTATCTAATCGAGGCAGCAATGCTTCCAAGCTCTGTGTCATGGTCTTACTCCTGCTGAATGACTTTCTCTTTGTTAAACCCCTTCGCTCCACTCTCTCTGCCACCAAATTTCGTCTGGCTTTGTTCGTTAGTTTCTTCACTTTTAAATTAAAATGTCCATTCAATGCCCAGTAACACCGCTCTGCCGCGTGCTGGTACACCTTCTGGGATTTTCGAACTGTTCGCATGTTGTTTGTAGTTTACATTCCCCAGGTTGCTGATTTTAAGCCAGACTTGCTGAGATTGAGTAAACTGATATCTAAGCAGACTGTTGGCTAATACTAGATCCTTACCATTTAATTGGCTTGTTATTTTTTCGTCATAACTTAGCTGCAAACTCAATGAAAATTTATTTTGATTTGTCCAGTTAATTTCGCTATTGGCCAGTAAACTTGAGGCATCATCGTCTAGGTCCGATTCGTTTTTACTTACATTAAAAACGAATTGCCACTGATCATTAACAATCCAGTCCATCTCGACTTCTATTCCTTTAAGGTTTTTGGTGCCAAGATTTTTGAACTGCACTTGGTTCGTACCAACTGAAGCGGTGTCGATATAATTTTTAATTCGGCTTTTAAAAAATGTAATAGATAAGCTTAAGTTCTTCACGGTGTAGCTATTGCTAAACTCCAAAGTATCGATGGTTTCAGAGTTCAGCGCTGTATTACCCAAAACCCTAGGGTTATCGAGTAAATAAAACTCGCTGTAGCTGGGTGCTCTGAAAGCTCGGCCGTACATCAGGCGGTTACTCCAAGGGTGTTGATAATAAACCAAAGCCATTCTAGGTGATAAATGAGTGCCCACATCATTGTAGTTGTCAGCGCGAACTCCTAAGGTGAGTTGGGTGTTGTTAGTGATTTGCCACTGGTCTTGAGTGTAGGCAGAAATACTTTTTCTTTTTTTATCGGCAACAACACGATTTTCATCTAGATCATCAAATATTTTAACTGAACCAAGATAACGAAAATCTTCTAAATAGGCGTAGTTTGAGCCTGCACTGGCTTTATTTGGCTCTTCATATAAGTAACTTAAGCCATAACTTAAGTGATGGGCCTCTAGTGGTTGATGGCTATAATGCAACTTGCTAGATACCTGGCGCATGTCAAACTCACCGGCTAACTTCCAATGGTCTTGGGTAAGAAAAGGCAAGCTGCCAGAAGGGGCTTGCATAAAGCGACTGAAGTGATATGAGCGACTAAAAGATAAATTGGCAGTTAAATTGCCATCAGCAATCTTAGCATTATGATACTGTGCGGAGACCTGAGTAAACTCGGTTTTTGACAAATTAGTATCATCATTGGTCGCGATGCTGCTTGAGTAAAAATTGTTTCTTTGTGAGTCATGATGTAAAAGACCAAGCCGCCACTGCTTATAATTGGCGTTGGCTTGTAGGCTGCGCCGTTTAATGGGATCGTGAGTAGTGATGGATTCTTGGTTAACATCCAATGCAGGTGTAAACTGATCCCCCTCGTCTTGGTAAATTTCACTATTGACCTGCCAACGAAAATTTCCTTCTTTGCCCATGCTTGCATTTAATAGTCGGCTATTGTTACTGCCGTAAGCCAAATTGAGTTTGCTGTGTTGTGTATGAGTAATTAGGTTGATAACGGCAAGATGCGCATTAGATCCGTATAAAGCGGAGCCAGGTCCACGAATAACCTCAACCCGCTCAAATAATGACAAAGGCATTTGATGAATAGAATAAGTACTGGAGCCCGTAAATGGATCATTGGCTCTGTGGCCATCAATTAATAACAGTATGCTGCGATACGCGTTGGCATTACCGCGAACACTTAATACGTTGTAGTTGCCGCTGCTATTTTGATTGCTAACATGAAAATTAGGAATGTGATTCATCAACTCATCTAAGGTTGTTAACCCTAGGCGCTGAATTCTAGCTTGATCAAATAGATATACTACCGATGGACTTTTTTGAATGTTTTGTTCATTTTCACTGGCGATGCTAACGGTAAGTTTTGAAAGATCTTCTAAACTTAAATCAAATAAATCATCAAGTTTGCTGGCGAATAATGGCAAACAAAAAAGTAATAAAAATGCAGAAGCTAATGTCTTTTCGTATATGGCTTTCATAACAAAAAATTCTTACTAGGTTGCAATTTTCCCCTAAGGAACACTAATTATAGCTCACAATTTTATTTTACGTATTCGTCCTGTGTCAGTTTGTGTGAAAGTATTTGAGGTTGTACTTTTTTGACCCGCGCCGAGTCGTCGCGCCATAATACTGGCAAATTCATTTGAAGAAAGATTAATCGGTGGCTAAATTACGATATTGCCGTGGTGATATGCCCACTAGCTTTTTAAAATAACGTCCCATATGACTTTGATTAGCAAAACCACACTGCAAAGCAATATCAGCAACACTGTTCATCTCTGTGTGCATACGCAACTTCGCTTGTTCTATTCTAATTGACAATAAATACGCTTGTGGTGTTTGTGCTAGGCTTTGTTTAAACATTCGACAAAAATGGTATTCGCTCAGTTGTGCTAGTTCTGCCAGTTCAGCAAGATAAACCTGACGATGAAAGTTTGCCTGCATGTAATCACATACCAAAGTTGCGGTTTTGGGTGATAAACCTCCTTTTATCGGCGTTAACAGTTTAGTGATACCCATATTCTGTAACATCGATATTAATATTGTATTTGTCGCTTGTTCCATCGCGAGGTGATCATCTTTATTTCGCCAATCACTGGTTGCCATGCAATGCCGAAATAAGGCTTCGGTGGCAGCGTCATCGGTAAAAGTTAACTCAGGCAGTTGTAACATGCGTGGGTCAATATCAAAGACTTTCAATGCTAGTTGTTTGAGGTAATCATCACTAAAATATAAGTGCATGAATTGCTGAGTTTGCCCAAGTTGCCAATGGCTTTCAGATCCTTTTGGCATAAGACAAAACTTGCCCGGTGCACCAAATTCAGAGTGAATATCGGTACGATGTGTCTCATAACCACCAGACAGGTACAAGCTCAAAGTATGTTGTTTGTTATTGACATAATATAAGCGGTCATTTTCATTTTTATAATGCGCCCATGATAATGAATCTGTTAATGACGTTTGTCGTAAACAGATTTTACTGGTTGAACGCTCAAAGCTGGTTGCAAGAGGCTCAAGAGGCGTTATAGCACTATCCAACGATAGATTCATTACCATAATTAACTACGGGGTAAATTAAAGTCATAACAAAATATTACCATTAATGTCAGATAGCTCAACTCAAATAGTGACTATGCCCATTATTAAACCGCAATATTGTGTTAGTTTTGCCAGTATTGTGATATTTCCAATTCGACAAAGTCTTCATCATGTAGCTTAATCAATTGTGATGTAATTATAAGGAGCAAGTATGTCAGCATTACTCTATGTTTTAATGGTATTCATTTGGGGATTATCGTGGATATCAATCAAATGGCAACACGGTGATGTACCGATGGAAGTTTCTATCTTTTACCGTTTCGCTATTGCGGCTATTGTCATGCTTATTGTCGGTAAACTCTGGCGGAAATTACAACCAGTAAAACGACAAGATCAACCTTTTATCGCATTGCAAGGCGTGTGTTTGTTTTGTTGTAATTTTCTCGCCTTTTACAGCGCTACTTTATATATTCCAAGCGGTTTAGTCGCGGTATTTATGGCTACGGCGCCAATATTCAACGCTTTTCACAGTAAATTATTTTATCAAACGCAAACCAGTGCTAATTTCTGGTTAGGGGCGATATTTGGCCTTGTTGGTATTAGTTTATTATTTGCAGCTGATTTACTCAAAACTGATTGGTCACAGAACACCTTATATGGATTGTTTTTTGCACTATTAGGTACGTGGTGCTTCTCTATTGGCAATATGTTGAGCATACGTAATACCAAACATAACATTCAACCTTTTACTGCGAACAGTTATGCGATGATTTATGGCTGTATCGCGTTGTTATTACTTATCTTAGCCCGTGGTATTTCGTTTGAATTTACGGTGTCGACACAATACATAGGCAGTTTATTATATCTCGCTATTCCAGCATCAGTACTTGGCTTTACTTTTTATCTTATCCTAGTCGATCGTTTAGGTGCTAGTAACGCCGCGTATATCTTAGTATTAACACCTATTGTGGCGTTAAGTGCCTCTGCTGTTTTTGAAGATTATCATTGGACGCTATATTCAACGTTGGGACTAATCTTGGTAATATCAGGGAATGTGTTAACCCAGCGTAAGAAACCGTTGATTGCACGCAATAAAAGGGGTAATCATGCAAGCTGTACAAGATGAAAACGTGCCATCAGCCCAAAACTTCATGCCGCCACTTTGTGTGAAACCGATGCATTTTGTTGGTGTAATACAGATGTTTTAACTTTATTAATTATCTGCGCGTCTTTACACACTAACAGTGAATATAAGTTAATAGGGATATATGACGCGAGTTCTTGCATTAATGGCACATCATAGGCGCCTTGAAACCGAGCAACGCCTTCATCATCAGTTTGTAAAATCATACCCATTGAGGATTGGATCAGGTAAGGGTAAACTTTTAAGAATAATGTGACGGCTGTTTCACGAAAAACGCCTGTTGCTTTACCTTGGTTGTCTTGCTCAATTATTCCACCACAGGGATCAACGGTACATCGTTAATATTGGCCAGCGTCATTGCTAAGATATTTGCAATAATAGAATGACCATTCTTCTCTTATAAAACTTCTTTTCAAAAACTAGTCATCTATAGCTAGATTAAGCTGATTTCAGGCTCGTGCTTGTAAACTTGATAATACCAATACCAATACCAATACCAATACCAATACCAATACCAATACTAATACTAATACTAATAAATATGTACTCATTCTAAATGGGCTAAATATTTTAATAACATCGTTGCTTTCAATCCCAATAGCCAGCTATTACTCAATCAGCGCCTTGTTCTTAAAAATTTATCCCCACTGATATTTGATCACTAACTTACTAGCATTGGTATAATTATTCTTTTCGTATAAGTAAACTAATATTCCGAATTATATATAGGAATATTAAGGTGACCTGAAAACAGAGTTTGATTAGCCGAAGGATTTTTCTCTAAGGTAGACCAATTCTCGGTGACATTGGGATGCGCGTTATAAAAGGGGTAATTAGATGACGATATATCCAAACGTAGAGTTGAGCCTGCCTGTAGGGTCCACTTTATTGGTGTTAGATTAAAGACAACGTCTACGGCAGAGTTAGCTTCATAATTTTGTCTAGACAAAGCACCATTACGAAAACTTAATGAGGTAATATCATCTCTAATATTGAGTATTCGCCCATCTGCTAGTTTTTCCTGAAGTTTTACGGTAAAAGCACTGTCTTGTGCATCTGATGCGACATTAATCGCTATCTCAATGCTGCCCGAAATAGTTAACTCTTGCGGTATCTCAGTACTTTCGAATGACAGTACGTCACTACGAGCGCACAGATCAGATCCTTGGTTGACGACACCCTCTGAAAAATTATTAGCGCCTCCACGGGAGGGGACTGGGCTGTGAGGATCATAAGAATATGAGACACTTTCTGAAGTTACTGCCTTATTTACCAATAATGAGCCGCCATCACAATTTACTGCCTTAGCAAGCCCACCAAGGTAAAAGTGCTTTACTGCGTTTTGTCTAGGCCAAACGTCCTTGTGTTGGTATTCATTGTTGACATTATCTTGTAACAGGTAGCCTGTTATGGGCAATTCAGCATTGTTCTTGCCTTTTAAATGCCTATCTAACCATCGCACCGATGTTGTAATGCTAATGTGAGCTAAATTTTTATAACCTGACCATGAATCTTGCATATGATAACCATTTCGAATAATCAGCAGGCTTTCATCGTGTCGAGGAAGTTCTTTAAAAACGTCTAGCTGACCATCGAGGAAAAAATCATGCCACGCCCCTGTCATAAGTACGGGCATAGCGGCTTCTTTATGAGCATTACGTACCGCTGTATAGTGTTCAGCGCTCCAGTATTCTCCTGTCTTGGTTTCGTGGGTCAAATAATCATGAAACCATTGTTTCTTACCATTAAGAAATGATGCATTGCTCTGTATTGCCGGTCGATGTGCTGCAATACCTTCTAGAGTAGCTTCTGAGTTATGTAACATCAGTGCCCAATCAGACATCACACCTTGGGTAAAGTGACCATTTTTATTAACGATTTCATACCAGTCACCGTGGGATATATCCGCTATCACTGTTTTCACTTGTTTAGGCATTTCGTCAATCATTGCCCACTGAGCTAAACCCACATAAGAGCTACCGTATGTAGCAATATTATCATTTTGCCAAGGCTGTTGAACTAACCAGTCGAGTGTATCAAGGCCGTCATTTCGCTCATGGATCACTGGATACCAGTCAGAGTCTGAAGAACCGTGGCGACCACGAACATCTTGATGCACGCAAGCATATCCATAACGAGCCAGTAGTTGACAATAAAATTGGTTGAACGCATAAGGGTCTCTAATTAATACGGTCGGCCAAGGGCCTTGTCCTTCGGGTTTAAAAACACTCGTTTGTAGTTCAATACCGTCCCGCATAGGCACTTTTATGGTAGTGACCTTAATATCCGTGTATTCGTATGCTGGCAGTTCCAACAGTTTCTGAGTCAAATCATAGCGTTTTAAATAGGCAATGCTGCCAACAATCAACATAAAAAGACTGATATATGCCAACATTTTTAGCGTGTTTTTCATTGCAAAAATTCCTAGTTATTATTAGTTGTTAGTTATTAGTTATTTTTATAGTGGTTGTTAAAGCGAAAACAATATAATCGCCAGTCCAGTACCGATTAATGGAATAATGACAGTAAGTGCTGCCAATGGCAGGTAAGCACCTTTATGCGTTTCCTGACAAATAGAGCGAATTAATGTGACGACATATCCATTATGAGGTAAAGAATCTAAAGCTCCTGATGCAATGGATACTACACGATGTAACTGGTCAGGTTCAACTCGTTGAGCTTCGGCTACTTCAGCACCGGTATATAGTGGGCCTAATAACGGTAAAGCAATCGCCTGTCCGCCACTTGATGACCCTGTTAACCCACAAATTAAACTTACGGCAATGGCCGCGCCCAGTAACCCTCCACCAGATGAGTTGGTAATAAAGTCTACCATATCCATAAAGGCTAAAGTTTCTTTCGCAACAGCGCCGAAGCCAACCACAGCGCAAGTATTAGCAATAGCGACCAAAGCTCCGGTAGCACCTTCGCTAAACGGTTCCGTCTTATTGGTAAAGTGTCGGGCATTAAGTAGATAAATAGTCAAAATCCCTCCCGTCAGAGCGATGATAAGTGCGGAAGTTCCAAAAGACTTGTGCAGCATAAATGATAGTACAATAACCGTAACGATAGCTAACAGGCTTTTGATAGGGTGAGGTAAACCCGTCGTACTCATTGTGAATGTATCGCCCACTCTTTCTTCAAAACATTCTCCAGCGGCAATGGCTTTTTTTAACATGTAATGCAACCAAGCATAACCTGAACATGCCATACATAAGGCAACCACAATACTCACCTGCCAGCCAGCGTAAGGTGTTGTACCAAGATACTTGATAGGAATCCAATTTTGAATCTCAGGCGACCCTGCTGATGTCATGGTAAAAGTTACCGAGCCAAACGCGATTACTGCAGGTAAAAAGCGCCTGGGTAAATTTGCATCTTTAAAAATACTTAACGCCATTGAATAAACACAAAAAGCGACAGTAAAGACGCTAACACCCCCGTAGGTCAGAATAGCACAGGCACCAACGATAGCTAAAGACGCATGATTAATTCCTATCTTTGCGATAGCCCAATGCGCAATACTATCGGCGCTACGGCTATATTCCATGGCTTTGCCAAAAATAGCACCACACAAAAAGATAAAAAACCAATCTTTGAAGAAACGCACAAAGCCTTCCATATAGGCAGAAACAAAACTTATATCATCGGCTGTAGAAGCGGTGATAAAGATAGGTAAACCGTTAGATATAGCAACTATTAGCGCGGCTAACGGGGCTGCTAACAGTAAATGCCAACCACGAACCGCCCAATAAATAAGCAATGTTAATCCAAGTATTAAACCAAATAAGCCAATTAAACCAACCATAATTACTTCCTCATGACGTCATGTTGACTACTTTACTTAGTTGTTGGTATATCGCTTCAATTCTCTCATTGTTACTCTTACCAGCTCCCGAATTGATTAACGCCTGGCAAATCTCTTGTTTGAGTTTTTCAGTCACATTAGGACGTTTGGCATCATCCCAGAGCGCTTCAAATGCCTCACCTAAATGGTCAAAGAAATGCTCCAGACCACCTTCACCACCCCCTAAATGAAAGGTTTCAAAAGGGCCCATGACAGACCATCGCGGTCCTAAGGATGTTTTCATGGCAAGATCAACATCTTCTACTGTTGCTTGTCCTGTCGCTACCGCGTCAACAGCTTCTCGCCACACGGCGGCTTGCAAACGATTGGCCAAGTGTCCCTGCCTTTCTTTCTTTAAATGAATGGCGGTTTTATTTAGGGAGCGGTAAAACTCTAACGCTTTGTTAACTGTCTTAGGAGAGGTTTGTTTCCCACCAACCACTTCTACTAAGGGTAATAGGTGAGGTGGATTAAAAGGGTGCCCAACAAGCACTCTGTCAGCAAAAGTAATATCTTGTTGTAATACTGAAGGCTGTAGCGTTGAAGTTGAAGACGCTACAATACAATCTTCATCAAGCGTAAGCGCAATTTCTTTGTAGAGAGCCTGTTTTTTAAGTTGGCTCTCAGGCCCACTTTCCTGAACGAAGAATGCACCAGATACTGCTTGCGCAGGGCTATCTGATAGAACCAAACGTTGGCATAGTTCGTCTCCAAAAAAGGTTGACAGTTGACTTTGAATATTGGGTGCAGGATCCCAAATTTTTACGGTATAACCATGCGCCAAAAATAGCTTCGCCCAACTACGTCCTATCACGCCACAACCTAATACAGCGACAATTTTATTTGCCCTAGTTTGATTATTTAATTTACTCTGAGAATCACTCAACACGCTGCCAACCTCCACCAATCTAATTTTATATAGCCTCTGAAAGCACTCCAGGGACACATTGATTAATAGATTGGGGTAAAGTAATATATTAATCAAATAGAATTATTATTGATATTAATAAAAAAAAACTATGAATGTAACGATAAAGCAACTGCAAGTATTTGTTAGCATCGCTGAAACTGGCAGCTTCGCCCAGGCTTGCAATCAACTCCATTTAACCCAACCAGCTATTAGTGCAAGTCTTAAAAATTTGGAGTCTGTAGTTGGTGGTACTCTACTCGCACGTACAACTCGAAGAACCGAATTAACACCTGAGGGAGTGGTTTTTTTGCCAGTGGCTCAGAGAATTCTTATGGACATTGACACTTCATTGGAAGATGTCAGAAGCCTTTTTGAATTACGTCGTGGAAAACTCGATATTGCAGTTATGTCTACCTTTGCCAGCAGTAAGCTTCCGGAAATATTAGCTATATTTCATCAAAAATACCCATATATTAAAGTTACCGTGCACGACATCATCGCTGAAAATGCTGTAGATATGGTACGTCGTGCTAGAGTCGAGTTGGGAATAAGTTTCGATCCTGGTGAAGACCCTGAACTGACTTTCATACCACTACTTCAAGATCGCTTTATGGCCGCACTACCACCAGAGCATCCGTTAACTAAGTCCAAAACAATTACATGGAAAGACCTTAGTAAAGTTAGTTATCTCAGTCTGCAAAAACCCTCGAGCATACGCCAACAAATAGAGTTTATTCTTGATGATAAAGGTATATTCCTTACTCCAAGTTTCGAAGCTCACCAACTTATTACTATTGGAAAAATGGTCGCAGAAGGACTTGGAGTAAGTATTATTCCTGAGATAAGTGCTGTGCAGATTGAATCTCTAGGAGTAACTTTACGCCCGATGACTTCTCCGAAGATAGAGCGTAGTATTGGAGTCATCTTAAAGAAAAATAGCCCTATTTCAATGCCAGCCAAAAAACTACAGAATATATTCCTACAACACTTTAGCCAATAGTTTCTAAAGCGTCATATTGGTTTCCCAAGATGAGTTATGAAGGGTGTGACGCTCCGCAATTTCAATAATATTTATACACCTTTAGCAGACCCTAGTCTTTTATTTAATATTCATTAAAGAAAAACCAATGCTTTATTTATAAAATTTATTAATAGCTAGTATTAATTTATTTTACAAATGACAGCGATTGTACGAAGCTGAGGTTTAAATTATTTTGACGAGAGCTTTTTGTTTATCCAAAAAGTAAAGTGTGATGGCAGGGTTTAATAAAGTAGTAAATAGTTACGAAGAAGCAATGGCAGGTCTTACTGATAATATGACCGTTATTAGTGGTGGTTTTGGTTTATGTGGTATTCCAGAGAATTTAATTAACGAAATAAAACGCAAAAGGACAATGGGATTAACCTTAGTTTCTAATAATTGTGGTGTTGATGATTTTGGCTTAGGTGTGCTATTACATGAACGTCAAATTAGAAAAATTATCGCTTCTTATGTCGGTGAAAATGCAGAATTTGAACGTCAGATGATGTCAGGTGAGTTAGAGGTTGAATTAACCCCCCAAGGTACGCTCGCTGAAAAAATACGCGCAGGGGGGGCAGGTATTCCGGCTTTTTATACCGCAACTGGTGTTGGTACTCCTGTTGCAGAAGGTAAAAATGAACGTCAATTTAGTGGTCGTGATTATATTTTGGAAGAATCTATTACGGGTGATTTTGCCATCGTAAAAGCATGGAAAGCGGATAAATTTGGAAATTTAGTCTTTAGGAAAACTGCACGTAACTTCAACCCCATGGCAGCTACAGCTGGAAAGATCACTGTAGTTGAAGTAGAAGAAATTGTTGAACCCGGAGACTTAGATCCTGATCAAATACATACTCCCGGTATATACGTAAACCGATTAATCCAAGGTGTTTTTGAAAAACGTATTGAACAACGCACAATTCGTAAAATCTCAGGAGAATAATAATGGCACTATCAAGAGAACAAATCGCCCAGCGTGTTGCGCAAGAACTACAAGATGGTTATTACGTCAACCTTGGTATTGGTATTCCTACGTTAGTAGCCAATTTTGTACCCAAGGGAATGGAAGTCATGTTGCAATCAGAAAATGGATTATTAGGGATGGGACAGTTTCCAACTGAAGAAGAACTTGACGCTGATTTAATCAATGCTGGTAAGCAAACCGTGACGATGTCAAAAGGGGCGTCAATTTTTGATTCGGCAGAATCATTTGCCATGATTCGCGGTGGTCATGTGGATTTAACCGTATTAGGAGCCTTCGAAGTTGATGTTAATGGTAATATTGCGTCCTATATGATCCCAGGAAAATTAATCAAGGGTATGGGGGGAGCAATGGATCTAGTCGCAGGAGCTGACAATATTATCGTGACTATGACGCATGCCTCGAAATTTGGCGAATCAAAATTATTAACTAATTGTTGTTTACCGCTTACGGGAAAGGGTTGTATTAAAAAAGTACTAACAGACTTAGCATTCATTGAAATAAAAGAGGGTAAGTTTCATTTGCTTGAACGTGCACCAGGTGTGTCAGTCAAAGAAATTATTAAACTAACTCAAGGTGAGTTAGTGGTACCTGAACACGTACTTGAAATGCAGTTTTAGCTTGCCTTAAAATGATCAGTTTTAATAAGATAGTTTATAAAAGAAAAGTTGCTATTGTAAATGGTGTCAGAATGAATGTGTAATCGCCCCTTAGATGTAGTAGCTCAGACATTATCCCCCGAGAGTAACAAGCTGGGTTGCCCAACCGTTAAGGCGCGTTTTTAGTCGCACATTTATTCTTTCATGGAATTGGTGAAAACGTTGACTGTTTTCGAGAGCACGTAACGGGAATGGAACCTATTTAAGCAACAGAGGGGTCGCAGACATCTACTTAATCATTATGGTGGATGCCCCCTGTGTCGGGATTGTTATAAATGTGGTGATCAATTTCACTTGATCACCACAAAGATATTTTCAAGAATCTTGCTGTGTTTCAGGCAGAAAAAAACTACCAATGAATAAACTCCAACTAACAAGACAAATTAATAAAAATGACGAAGTAAAATCACCATTGTTTAGATCTACTAGCTTTCCAAATATCCACAAAACAATAGTGGCAAAGGAGTAGCTTATAGAAAAAAAGAGGCTAAAAATAACCGTCATACGTTGAATAGTCATTTGTGGAAGTTCATGTGGAATAGAAATTAGCGCTGTAACAGGAAAAAATAGAAAAAAGCCAAGTATCATTGCAAAGAGAGTTTGTAGCATTGCATTGGAACTAAACGACATACCAATAATCATTAATGGTATAAAAAAACCAGAGAATCGAATAACAGGAATTCGTTTGACAAACCGTTTGCTGTATATAATACCAGCAAAAGTCCCTAAAATACCAAAACCTATAACCCATTTACTCTGACTAATACCCGCTTTAGGATAGAAGGTGAATAAACAGATATATAAAGCAAGTAAACCTGAATAACCAAAGGCATAAATCCAATTGAATTTATCTTTAAAACCTTGAGAATAAGAATAACTTTCTACAGGTTCAGTCGTCAATGTAGCATTGTTTTTTTCAGATTCATTCACGGTCTTAAATTTAACAAAAAGCCAAACAATGCTCAATAATAAGCTACCAAGTGAAAATAGGATGAGACTTGTTTTCCAGCTACCGGTAATTAGATTAATATCCGCCATCGTCCACATAATAATTGCAGTGCCCACATTGAAGGCAACAGCATTTAAACCATTAATTGTTGCACGTTCATTTACTGAGAAAAACTTCATTACAATGGGGTTAAAATAAACCACCATAAATGCACCACCTATCCCCATTAAGAAACGACAAATTAATAACAACTCATAATTATTTACTAGTGGTGTAAATATTCCTATTGATATGAGTAGGCCTGCAATAAAAAAAGCATATTTAATGCCTACTTTTATCGCAACCCAAGCAGAAACAAAAGTACCGAATATTTTAGCTAAAGTAACAGCGCCACTAATAAAGCTTGCTGAAGCTAAACTGTTAATTTTCATTTCACTCATGATTTGTTGCATACTTGCAGTGCCACCAACCCAAGCCATAGCAAATAAAACATAACTGATAAAAATTATGCTTTCAACCATGTATTTATTACTTATTTTCATTATGTATTTCCGATTATTGAAGAGTAGACAAGTGAGAGAGTTATTTTGAAAGTTTTTATAAGAAGGAAGAAAAAGAGTTAGTCTTTATACTAACTCTTATTTTTATCATTAAAAATATTCCGTATTTCTACAATTCATACTTAACGGTAAAAGCAACGGTAGCGGGATCATTATAGTAACTAATGATGCTATTCTCGCCCCCTAAACCAGTAAAATTGTAACCCGCTATTTTAACTTGCTCATCAAAA